>Ga0351861_1001_pt1 | contig 88622 bp, 64 predicted proteins | sample BONcelHFGM3001F9_FD_206795 | JGI IMG/M metagenome (GOLD analysis project Ga0351861, IMG submission 206795) | Enriched cells from coal bed in the Powder River Basin, Montana, United States - BONCAT cells FGM rep2 HSBNCT.FGM.300.1.F9 ...
CCTGTTGCCGGAGGGGTCAAGGGGCTGCGCTACGAAACCCACCCGCCGTCCGTTCCGGTGATCGCCAGCCTGTCTACTCCTTTTCTGGCACACTACTGGTATCCCTGCAAAGACGGGCCCTATGACAAGGCCGACTCAGTTTATGTGGACATCACCCTGCCCAAAACCCTGTATGGCGGCCGTATGCTCAGCGGCGTCTCCAACGGCATGCTGGAAGGCATCACGGATACCGGTGCGGAGCGTACCTTCCACTGGAGGCACCGCTATCCCATCGTACCTTATTATGTGATGCTCGCCGTTTCGGATTATGCACTGATCAGCCAGACATACTGCAGCCCGCTCACGGATGAATGCTTTCCGCTGGAGTACTATGTGTTTCCTTCCGACAGCCTTGCATCAGTGCAGGGCACAGAGCGTCTGCCCGAAGTCATGGAGTTTTTTGAGGAATTGTTCGGGCCTTATCCCTTCGGGAACGAGAAATACGGGATGACACAACTCGGTTTTTACGGCGCCATTGAAAACCAGACCAACACCATTACCAACCGCATGGATGCAGCCTGGTTTTTGATTTCGGTGCACGAACTGGCGCATATGTGGTATGGCTGCCAGATAACTTGTTCGTCGTGGAACCACGGCTGGCTGAACGAAGGTTTTGCCACCTATGCCGAAGCCCTGTGGAAGGAGCACGACGAAGGTTTTGCGGCCTACAAAAATTTCATGGCACAAAAAGCCTGGTACGCCGACGGCACGGTGTACCTGCCCGAAGCGGATGACCCCTTTGGTGTTTTTCTGCCCATTATCTACCGCAAAGGTGCCTGGGTGCTGCATATGCTGCGCTTTGTGATGGGCGATGCGGTGTTCTTCGATATGCTGCGGAATTATGCCTGGCAGCCGGAATTCAGCTACGCCGGCCTCAGCACAGAGGATTTCAGGGCCTATTGCGAAAGCTGGTATGGTGATGAGCTTGATTGGTTTTTCGATCAGTGGGTGTATGATGCATACTATCCGGTGTTTTATTACAATTATGAGCAAGCGGCTGACATCCTGAAACTTCAGGTCTTTCAGGCGCAGGGTCAGCTGGGGCACCGTCCGGTGTTCGAAACACCCATGCAGTGGAAGCTCAGCCTGGCGGATGGTTCGGATACCCTGATCCATTTGTGGCACGATGCCCAAAGCCAGTATTTTGAGGTCAGCAGTATTGCACAGGAGGTTGTTGGTGTTGCGCCCGATCCCGACAAGTGGGTGTTGCAGCTTGCGCAATACATGCCCGGTTTGCCGGTGGGCTTCAGCGAAAAGGAACATTCGGATGCTTTTGTGGTTTATCCCAATCCCGTCAGCAACATGTTGTTTATCAGTGTTCCTGATAATGAGTCCGGTGTGTTTCAGGAAGCTGCTTTTTTCGACAGCAGTGGCAGGCTGAGGGGAAAAGTGCGTCTGTCGGGCAAACTCACCCTGGTGGATGTATCGCTGCTTTCCGAAGGGACGTATGTGCTCCGTCTTGTCGGTCCCGAAGGCCGTTATGCGGGACAGCAGAAGTTCATCAGGCGCTAATCAGAACTTATACCTGAGTTGTATTTTGGCATCCGTTTTCCGGTTTCCTTCGATCAGGCTAAGCCCTGATCCGATGGCGTTCCTGTCGGCATACCAGGTTTGTGCAAGCCTTATCCAGATATCTAATGATTTATGGGCTTTGAGCCGGAACAGCAGGTACATGCGTGTGCCTTTGCCTGAGAAGGCCGGGATGCTGAAGGCGTTGAGCACATCATTCTCGTAAGCATACAAACGGCTGTCGTATGAATCCGAATCAAACAAAGCATAGCGGAAAGTGAGCTCATAGGGTTTGCTAACAGGCCTGAACAACACATCATGGTAGATAATAAAGCCGTGGCTTTGTGGCTGATTGGTCTGGTTATAGAGAATCCATTCGGCCCTGTTTTTGAACTGGAATGAGGGCGAAACAGCATAGTTGATATGAAACCTGAACGTTTGCTTATTGTATGGTGTCACAGGGTCAATGCGTTGCCAACTGCTTTTGTCGTTGGTCATTTTACTCTTGTAGCGGTAGCGGAAATACAGCCCGGCCTTACGGCTGATGCGGTGGTCGAGCTGCAGAAAGTAGTCCTGCCCGTAACTTGGGGCATCGGTTTGGTACCTGAGCCATTGAAACTTGAACAGGTCAGCATAGGCTGTCATGTTCCACCGGGCTGACAAACCCGTGCTGATTCCGGCATAAAATCCTGATTCGTTGTTAGTTCCGGTGCTTTCGCCAAAACCGTTGGTAAAGAGGTTGTGGTACGATTTGTCGTAATGCCTCCATGCCAGGGTTACATAGGCGAAAGAAGTGGGTTGGGCCACCAATCCGGCGATGGATGCCAGGGAGCCGTTGGCGCTTCTGGAAGCCTCGCCAAAAAAGACCAGCTGCGGCATCACCCAGCGGAAATCAATTCCCTGATTGGAAAGGGATTTTCCGCTAAACCTGAATTGGTTGTAGGGATAAATTCTTGGAGACAAATTGGCATCCAGAGAAGTTTCGTGCATGGTCGTACCCATCTCAAATCTTTTGGACTTAAAGCCCAAACGGCCACCAAAAACCACCTGATTTACGGTTCCTTTTTTGCTGAGTTCGCTTATTGTACGGTGCAGGCCGGTTTCCTGAAGGCTGCTGACGAAGATTTCTTCCTGCTCGAGTGTATCGGGGAGTGCAACGGATGCGTCAATGTTTTTGTTTGAGTAAAAGGCAGTGAATTCGAGTTTTTTCCAGCCAAAGGAAGCTGCGGCCCCGCGCATGAAAAATATTTCGTTCACCGAAGTGTTGGGCCTGATTCCCTGGCCGTATTTCATTACCCCGTTGGGGTCGGTGGATTTGCCGAACGACAAGCCCGACCACATGGTGAGGCCTTGCCCGAAGGACAGGTGGTAATCGCCGATGGCAACAGCTTTCAATGGGCCCAGATCGGAGGCATACAGGTGAACTGAATAGAAATCAAATCCATTGGTCAGCTTGTCTCCGGCGAGTTTTGCCAGAGAATCGTTTACCTGATTCCTGAAAAAGGCTTCACCTGCATCCTTATCCATCGTGATGCCTGCACGGATCTTGTTCCGGTAGTTAAAGGTGTAGCGGGCATAAACCTTGTTTGGATCGCCAAGATAACGTTTGTTGGGGCTTGCATGAAGCTGGGCATCATCAATGGCACGGTAACCCTCCTGTTGTTCAAGGGTTCGCTCGACCCTGGTGATGATCTGGTGTTTGCCCCAGCGGGCAATGTTGGAAACTTTTATCGGGTCAGATTTTTTTACTTCGCCAACATACACTAATGGCGCGATCATTTCGATGGTTTGTGTGTCGAAACCGTCCACAGCTGCCAGTTCATAGAGGGTGAGCAGGTTGCCGTATTTTGAAATGTATTTCTTCAGGCTTTCGATCTGGAACGAGTTCAACAGATTGATCTGCTGCAGAATGGTTATTTCGTCGCTGTTGATGTTGACAGGGTTTTCTGAAAGGAACTGATATTCTTCGAGGAGGTCGGTGAAGTCGTAGTTTTCATCAGCTGATTCGGTAATCTGCTCCAGTTGATCGGCAATCTGCTGCTGGAGGCGAAGTCCAAGGGTGTCGGGCTGTTGTGCCAATAGCCTTATGCTCAAAACAGCAAACAGGAGAAAGATTAGTGCAAGCTTTGCCTTCATCATTTGCCGAATTGATAACTAATTCCTGACTGGAACGAAACGCCGAGTACCTGATGCATGGAGGCAGCAATATCAAGTTGCAGCCTGCCAAAGTCCATGCCGGTGCCGAAAGTGAGCATTTCGGGATTGGTGGAAAGGCCAAGACGGGCAAAAAAGGTGTTGGTTAGTGCATATTCGAGGCCGGCTCTGAGGTCGTTCTTGCGGTCGGATTGTTTTTCAACCTCTGCTGTTCCCGAAAACCTGTCGGTGAAGTTGTACAAAATGCCAAAACGCATGATCAGAGGCACCCGTTCATCAGTGTAGGACGAGAGCTTCGCTTTTACAGGGTTGAATATCCATGCCCCGATGACCATTTTTTCGTTCAGGTTCGATTGAACTCCTGCTTCAAAAGTGACGTTATCCGCCGATTCATAGCCTTCGCCAAAACGGGTGGAAAGATAATCGAGCTGCACACCAAGCCTGAGATAGTCGCCGAAAGAGCGGGCATAGGCCAGTCCGAGCTTGTTTTCGTTAAAAAGGCTGAATCCAAATTGATTGAAGCTTAGCCCGAGAACGCCAAATTTTACAGGCAGCACAAAAGCCGCGCTTTTCAGCGATAATTCCTTCATCATGAAGCGGTTTTCATAATACACACCGGCTTCGGTCTGCTGCCTGAGGGCCATCCCCGCAGGATTGTTGTGCACCGACCAGAAATCGCTTAGTGCAACAGAAGCCCTGCCCAATCCGGCTGAACGCGCACCAATTGTAGCTGCGCCTTCAAAAGCCGATGCTGTAATCCCGATAAGTCCCAGCCAGGTTGCCAGTAGAATTTTTATCCTCATATGAAAAGTTTCCATTTTGCTGGACGAATGTATAAAAAAAACTATTTGAAAAACCGGCTTAACAATTTGATTACTTACTTTCGTGCTTCTGTTTTTTTTCTGGTTCATGTTTAACCAAATAGATTATCAATGGAACGAGACATAATGGTTTTTTTAAAGGCTTTGGCCGAAAACAATCATAAGGAATGGTTTGATGCACATCGTCGCGAATATGATCAGGTTAAAAAAGCAACGATTGACCTTGCCGGAAAGTTGCTTACAGGCCTCAACCAGATTGACCCCACACTGGGTATCACCGATCCGCGGAAATGTATCTTCAGGATTAATCGCGACGTTCGCTTTTCAGCAGATAAGTCACCTTACAAAACACACATAGGGATGTTTTTCAATAAAGGGGGCAAATCGAGCCCGACAGCCGGCTATTATCTGCACCTTGAACCCGCAAAGAGTTTTGCAGGAGGTGGTATTTATGGGCCGCAGGCACCAGAATTGAATGCAATCAGGAGGGAGATTTACTACAATTCCGGGGCATTTGAGCAAATCATCGGGCACAAGGATTTTAAAAGCACTTTTGGTGAGTTGATGAATGAGGGCAGGCTTCAAAGGCCGCCCAAAGGTTTCCCGGCCGATTTTCCGGGAATTGAGTTGTTAAAATATAAACACTACGTTGTCGGGCATAATATGGAAGATGATATGCTTTTCGCTCCTGATTTTGAAACATATATCTTGCAGATTTTCAGTAAAATGAAAAGCTTCAACCAATTTCTTAATCATGCCCTCGATATGGCTGTTTGATGCATGTTCCGAAAACTGAAAAAATACTACCGTTAACTTAATTTGTGTTATTCTAATAACAGTAAAAAGTGTAGTTTTGCATCAAATTGGTTGGTTGTTTTATAAGTTCGAACTTGATGCCCTTGAAGCGCAAATCGTTTTTGTTGTTTTTTACGATTTGTCCAGCCTTCAAGGGCGTCCTCTTTTTACAGGGGCAGACTGATTAAGATGCTGCAACCGCCGCGAATGCCTCTACTTGATTTTTCCCGTAATTATTGAAGAAAACTTGTTCCTGCCTTGTTTTTGCTGATAACTCTTGTTCAGCGTTTCAGCAGTGTTTCGCAGACATTAAAGCTGTGGTCGCCAATTTTTTCACAATACACGATCAGTTGCTGGTAGATGGTGCCGGCATTAACGTAGTATTTTGATTCTTTCAGGTCTTTCATATGCTGTTCGAGCAGTTCGTAGCGTTTGCTGTTGATGTTCTCTTCAGCTTCAAGGCTTGCGTCGTGTGTGCCTGTGCCTCCCTGAGCCAGCTGTTGGTTCATGATGCGCAGCGAGGATTTCACCAGATCGAACATGCCGGCAAGGTTGTTACGCTGTTCCTGATTAAACCAGGCTTTCTGTGTATTTTTATTGTCAATGATTTTTGACATTTTATAGTTGATGTCGGCTATACTTTCGATGTTGTTGGCAATGATCATCATCGAATTCACCAATTTTGACCCTTCGGCACTGAGTTTGCTTTCTGTTAACCTCGACAGGTAATCAAGAACCTCTTTTTCCGAACGATCAACATCATCTTCGCAGCTGCGAAGTTGCTCGAGAAGCTGTGCATATCGCTCAGGCTCTTTCTCTAACAGCAGTATGGGGATCATTCCGAACATGTTTTCAACATTTTGTCCCATCTGATGCAGTTTTTTCATGGCAAACAGCAGCGAAATCTCTGAGGTTGATGTGACTAAATTATCGCGGTAGGCAAGCGGTTTATCGGTGTTTTCAGAAACACTTACCGGAATAATCCGTTTGGAAAGCCAAACAAGTCTTGATGCAAAACTGATCAGTATCAGGGCCATAATGATGTTGAAACCGCTGTGAAAGATGCTGATCTGCAAAGGCTTCAAAATACCTGACTGTTCACTGTCAGCACCAAGCAGGAAGTGTGTAAAGCTTTCGACCCCCTGCATGTACTGATATAAAAAGGGAAGGAACAGCAGAGCCCCAATAACATTAAAAAGGGTATGGATAAGTGCAGTTCGTTTTGCATTACGATTGGCTACCAGCGCAGCGATGTTGGCTGTGGCTGTTGTGCCTATATTTTCGCCAATGATAAGCGCCGAAGCCACTTCGAAACTTATGATGTTGTTGCTGAACATCACCATGGTTAAAGCAATGGTAGCAGTGGAGGACTGAATGAGAATGGTTACAACAATTCCGGTGAGCATAATCAGCAGAAGTGAATCAAAGCCTCCGCCTGACTGCTGGCTCAGGAAGTTTATGATGCCCGAGTGCTGGTTAATTTCGGGCAAGGTGTCGCGGAGAAACTGCAGCCCGAAAAACATGATGGCAAAACCCATAAAGAACTCAGCAACAGACTTCCTTGATGAATTACTGGATAAATACAGCGGAATGGTCAAGGCAATCAAGGGAAGGAGGATAATCCTGATATTGAACGAAAACCCGAAAAAGGTAATCAGCCAGGAAGTAACGGTTGTACCTATGTTTGCGCCCAGAACGAGTCCTACTGAATCGAGCACAGGGATCAGGCCAGCACTGACAAATCCAACAAGCATCACTGTTGCGGCAGAGGAGGACTGAAGTGTACCCGTGATCAGTAAACCAGTGAATAAGCCCCTCCAGGGATTGGAGGTTATTGACGAAAGGTACGACCGCATCTTGTGGCCGGCGACTTTCTGGAGCGATTCGCTCATGATCTTTATTCCAAACAGAAAAAAAGCCAGCGACCCCAGTATGGTAAGAAGGTCAAATATTACTCCTGTGCTGATCATGGCTCAACAATAAATGCAGGATGAAAAATACGGCGAATTTGTTCGTTCAGAATTCCGGGTTCAATGCATTGTTCCACTTCTTCAGGTAGCAACCTGACGCGGATGGTTCCCATGCTACGGGGGGCAATTTCATACACATTGTAAACAAAAGCGAGGCCATCATGACTCAGGTACAGGTTGTCATTGGGTTGTATGATCTCATTAAAAAAGCCTGCCTGCGACAGGGGGGATTGAGCATCAAGGGAATATGCATCTCTGAGCTTCTGATCAATCAAAGATGAAAGCTCGTCATAACATTCTTCGCGAAAGATATCCCTGTAGGTCAAGATGTTGCCTGAATCGTTCACAATCAGGTAGCTTGAGTTGGTCATTCCGTTGGCTCCTCCTGAATATGCATAAACGGTTTTCTCAATACAGACCAAACCCTGATCATTGAGCACAAGCTGCATTTGCTGGATTCGTTCCCAATCGGGTATCCTTCTGGTTTGGTTTTGAACAGGGTCACCCTCGGCCAGACGACGGTACTGATCCGAAAAACGCATTGAAGCAAACTTCATGAGGCTGTCATAAGCCGCTGTGGCAGGCGCATAATTACCAGGTTGCACTGATGCAAAACGGATCAGAGCATCAGTATAGCGGGCATTACTGTTTACATGAGGCAAAATGGCATCCATTTCGAGGCTTGCCTTTGGAGAGAATGGATCGTCAGGCCAAAGTGGTGTGGTTTCAGAAATCCGGTACAAATCAAGCATCATCTTTCCGGTGACAGACTTATGCACCTGAACTTCGGCCTGAAAAGTTGCGCAACTACCCGTAAGTGCTATGCTGTTGCCGCTTTTAGAAAAACTTCCACTGATGCATGGTTCAGGAAACCCTGCCTGCTTCATCACAAAAGTGGTTTCATCAGCCATTGTGCCGATAAGTTCCATTCGTGATACGGTAATTTTAGTGCTGTCGGCATGGTGAAAAACAAACAAATTGCCGGAGACAGAGGTGTTGTACTGTTCCATATAGAGTATCAGGCCCAAACCATCAGATTTGCCCTCAAACCTTTGGGCAAGGAAATCCTGAGACTGCAGCCTGAACGAGACCGCAACGAACAGCAGGACAAAATACAGCAATCGTTTTAAATGGCACATTGTGGGCAAAACTACAAAAAGAACGCTCAAATCTGAAGTTTCAGTATTAACTATTGTTTAAGCATTCAATAATAATTATAAGATCAGTTAACCGGCATAAAACCAGAATAATCCCTTGTGCGGTTGATAACCGGGCGGTATACAGCCGATTTAGCTTCCGGAAACCTTTCCGCCGTAAACGTAACCGAGATTATCAAGGGTGCTTTTCACCTGAGTCAGATCAATATTTGCTCCTTTCAGCTGCACAGTCTGATTCTGCAGGTTGGCAATTACTTCCTCGATGTTGTCAAGTTTGACAAGATTGGTTTCAACACTGTTTTTGCAGTGGTTACAGTCCATTCCGGTAACGGCAATGGTGATCTGTTGATGGTTTTCAACTTCTGTCATTGTTTTGTTGGGTTTTATGAAGGCAGTCAGGTAAGGAATTACAAGGGCGTTTATTACCAGCAGACTAAGCAGTATAGCTGAGGCAATACCCAGCCATTCGGGTATAAAACCATGGTGGTTGTGGTGGTGGGCATGCTCCCCGAAGATCATAAACCACTCACGAGGCAGGAGGTTAATGAGGTTGCCAAAAAGCAGTGCGCCTCCGGCGATGGTCAGCAAGTATATCCAGGTCTCCTTTTTGCCGAATGATTTAAATAAAACGGTGAATGATGCCGAGTTAACAGCAGGACCGGCCATGAGCAGCACAAGAACAGCCCCGGGCGACAGTCCCTTCATAAGCAGAACAGCGGCAACAGGCACAGAGGCAGTTGCACAGAAATACACAGGTACGGCTGCCAGAAGGATGACCAGCATACCAACGAAATCATTTGGTATCCAGGCGCTGAAGAAGTCATCGGGTAACAAAACGGACATAAGCGCTGCGATCATCAGGCCAATGATGAGCCATTTGGCTATGTCCTGAAGGAACTCAACAAAAGCATAATGAAGCATGTATTTGATGGTTCGCGGGGGATTGTCGTCGTTGGAAAGTGAAGTTGGGGAATGAACTGAATTGCCGGGTGCGAGCCAATTTGTCAGGGCACCACCGGCAATGCCGGTTATCAGGGCAACAACAGGCCTGATTATTGCAAATGGAAGTCCCAGCATGGAATAGGTTACCAGAATGCTGTCAACTCCGGTTTGTGGTGTGCTGATCAGGAATGCGCTGGTTGCTCCTTTTGAGGCACCATTATGCCTAAGCGACAAGCCCGTGGGAAGTACACCGCAGGAACACAAGGGCATGGGAACACCAAGCATGGCTGCATTGAACACCGATTTCAGGTTTGGCTTGCCCATATATTTAAGGAGCAGCCTGCGCGGAAAAAACACCCTGAGTATTCCTGCAAACAGAAAGCCGAACAACAAATAGGGAGCCATGTCAACGGTGAGCTTCCATAGTTCGTGCAAAAAATCGGCAAGGAATCCGGCAATCATATTGTTTAAGATTCAGTAAACGACAAAAGTATCTTAAATAGGTGGTTTAAAAGGTTAAAATCTTGTTAATGAAACCGGGCTGAGGTAGCTCATTCATGCAGTTCCCTCTTTTTCAGCGTCAAATTGCTTCAGAAAGGCGTACATGAAATCATGACGCTGTTCAGCAATTTTTTTTGCGGCATCGGTATGCAGCTTGTCTTTGAGCAGGAGCAGTTTTTCGTAAAAGTGATTGATGGTAGGTGACTGTGATTTGGTGTATTCGGCGCTGCTGCTGAAATGCATGGGTGGAATGCTGTCGTCATAGAAAGGCCTGTTACGGAAACCACCATAGCTGAATGCCCTTGCAATACCAATGGCACCAATGGCATCGAGCCGGTCGGCATCCTGTACAATCCTGAATTCAAGAGTCTGATTAGAGTTTTGGCCAAAAGAATGTCTGAACGACATATTTCTGATAATGTCGGTCACTGCAGCAATAATGCCGGGGTAAACACCGATGTTGTTCATCCATTCAGCTGCAATCTGAGGCCCGGCTTCTTCATCCCCGCCATGGAATTTGGCGTCGGCCACATCGTGAAGCAGTGCAGCCAGTTCCACAACAGTCATTGAGGCACCGAGTTCGGCGGCAAAACGACGAGCCATGTGATACACCCGCTGCACATGATTGAAATCATGGCCGCTTTCGGCTGCTCTGAGTTGTTCTTTCACGAATGTTAGAGTCTCATCAATCCAATGTTCCATTGTTCAGGTAGCTTATAATTGTGTTAAAATCAGGTTCAAACTCACCATTAATTCGCAACAGCGGAATGCTGATACCTTTTGGAAGTCCGAAATTCAGGTAATTCTCCCAGATATGCCTGATGTACCAATCGGGTTCAGCCCCCCACCGAAGGTCAGCTTTTTTGCGGCTCAGAAAGCAATCTTCAGAGATTTCAATAAAGATGCAGCGGTCGAACAATTTGCCGGTTTCTGTGTCGTGAAAAACCATGAGCCCCTCGGCTATAACTGTTTTGCCCTCGCTGTGGTGTTTCAGGATGCTTTGCCTGAATCTTGTATGATCAATTGAAGATGGGTGCTCCCAGTCGGGCCTTCCGGCAATCTTTGGCATGTTTTCAGGGGCAACGGTAAAGTCGTCCTGACACAGGACAACTAAATTGTCCTGATGGAAAACTTCCTGAATGGCAGCGGCAAGGGCTGATTTGCCCGAATTACTGACCCCGCCAATTGCGATAATCATTTCCTGAACATGTTTGCTGAAGGGATAAATTCGTAGGCCCCCAGATCGGGTTTTTGGCTTCGGTCGTTGCCCCGGATATCTACCGGCACCTCTGCTGCAACATTTGTGTTTCCTTTGTCAATTACCGGTGACAGGCTATCAGGACGATAGTCGAAGTTGGCATAATCAACAAAAAGCGGATCGTCATTCTTAAGGCAGTTGACAAAAGCAGGCCAGTTGGCTAAATTGCGTTCTGTTTTTACCAGACAATGGTCGAAAGTGTAGGTTGTGTCAGCACCGGCCACAAAATCTGTTTGAATTTCCTCAGTTCCGGAACCATATAGAATAGAATTTCCGGCGTAGAAATAAAAATCAACCGGAACAAGGTTTTCGTTGGCATCGAAAAAATAGTTATTCATTGCTACCGAGGGATTGTTTCTTGGGCCAAATGGCCAACTGTTGGCAAAGGTGGTGTGCCTGAACCGATAGCTGCCGCCCATTGTCAGGGCTGCTGTGTAGCTGCCGCAATTGGCAACGACAAGGTTGTCGGCCTCAATGGTAAAAAGCCGGGCAAACAAGCCAAGGCCGGTATGGTTCTCAATGATTGTGTTGTTTATGAGCAGTTTATTGGATGTAGGCCTGAGAAATGATTCTGCCTGTATGCCGATGTATCCGTTTCGGATGATGGCATAATCAATTTCATGGTCGAAACCGGCACGACCTTCCATTAGCCAAATACGGTCCCATTGTCCGGGTATGTTACGGTAGGGGAGGTCGAGCCTGTCGCCCTGAAAAATAACCGGATTTTCGAGGCTTCCCCTTACCTTGAGCACGCCATCGGCAAAGGCCCATAATCCTGATTTGTCGTGGAAATGCACCCGGGCACCTTCTTCAATTACCAGTGTGCCGTACGAATTGATCAAGGCATATCCATAAACCACATATGGCCGGTCAGACGTCCATACGGTTGTTTGCAGGCTATCAGCAACAATCTTAAAGGGTGGAAATCCGTCAATTTGCTGATCAGCAAGGATATACACCGCATTCTGTCCCCAGGCGACAAGTTTTATGGTTTGTTCGTTACCGTTGGTGACAAAACGAAGATCATCTTCAACCACAAAAGGATTGTTTTCGTCGCCGGGGTCAACTGTTACCCTGACGAAAATAAATGCGCTGTCGTTTGCGGCAATTTCAAGGTCATTGACAACTGCTCCCGGCTGGCCGTCAACATTAATCCTGAATGCAGAATTAACTCCCCGCTGCAGGCTGATGGAGCTGATCCTTATCCGGTCGCGGTTTTTGTTGTACACCATCAGCTGTTTGGTCACGGAGCCAAGACTCGTAAAAACAGTATCAAATACAACGGTATCAGATGAGAACGCTATTGAATAGGCCGGATTGGTGCTGACAAGGTCTTTGCGACATGAAGTGTTGAGCAACAGTATGATAAAGAACGACATAATGCCGGCAAACAACCAACTTTGTCTGATAAATCTGTATTGAAAAACTTCTTTCATGGGCAGGCAAAGATAATCAACAATGCACATACGCCTGAAAAGGCGAAATATTGTATTTTCGTGGCCATAATACTATTTTGTATGAAAAGCACGATTGTTTTCCTGATGAGTTTGTTTGTGTTTTCAGGAGTCTCATCCACAATGTATGCACAGTTTTTGCAGGAGCAGCCTGAATTCGAGAGAAAGTGGGTTTTTGGAGGAGGCTTTGGTCTGGGTTTTTCGAATACCGGGTCGAATGTACTGATAGCCCCGCAGGTTGGCTATATGCTCAATCCGCGTTGGGAAGCAGGAAGCAGGGTGACTTATAATTATTACAGCTATAAAGACCAGAACCTGAAGTTTTCGACGCATAACTACGGGGGAGGTTTCTACACCACTTATGACCTGTTCAGGGGTTTGTTGCTTCATGCCGAAAATGAATGGCTGAGCTATGAGAAGGTGTATTTCAATCTGGAGCGCGAAAGGGCATTGGTGCACAGTATTTTTGTTGGCGGTGGGTTGCGCCAGTATTTTTCAGGGCGCAGCTATGCTTCAATAATTATCCTGTACAACCTGAACGAAACGTTGGATTCACCTTATGAGAACCCGCTGTTCAGGATAGGTTTCGGCTTTGGCCTGTGAGACCTGCATTAGATTTCCGGTGTGACAAATCTTGCTGAATGTTGGAAAAAACAGACGAATGATCAGACGCGTTCTGCAGCAGAAACCACAATCAAAATTAATTTATCTCTTTAATTGAACTTCATTGACAAAGTCTTAGCGGGACTTTGGTTTTATTTGGTCACTGTTCCTTTAAAGCTTTTCTGATAGTCAGCCCAGTTGGTTTTTTTCCAGGCTTCAGTAGCAAAAAAATGGAGCACCGGCTCGAAGTCAGCAGGAGGGTAGTAACCGGGTACGGCAGTAATCACTGTATGATCGGCATTGATAAACACATATGAAGGGTAAGACATCCGGCCATTAAGCAGATAAACTGCGAGTTCGTGGGCACTTCGTTTCTGGCCCGGCTTTGGCTGCTTAAAGGTTTTGTTGTTAAAAACGGCATCTTTCTGACCTTCGGCATCAAATTTAACTGCGTAGTAGTTTTTGTTCATATACGCAGCAATGACCGGATTGCTGAAGGTGTTTTTGTCCATTTCGGTACACCATTTGCACCAATCTGTATACATGTCAATAAAAATCTTTTTGGGTTCTTTTTTCGATCGGGCAAGGGCGTCTTCGAGGCTGATCCAGTTTACTTTTTCCTGAGCGGCCAGAGTGTTTATGCCACTGATAAATAAAACTATAACTACAATTATAATTTTCATAGCACTTTTTAATGGTTGTAACGATCCATTTCGCGTTGTGAATCTTTTTTCTTCAGGTCTTCCCTTTTGTCATAATGATGCTTGCCCTTGGCAAGGGCAATTTCGAGTTTTGCCAGGCCTTTTTCGTTGATAAACAATGTAACCGGAATGATAGTGAACCCTTTCTCTCTCACTTTGACCAAAAGTTTTTTCAGTTCCCTGAAATTCATCAGTAGTTTGCGGTCGCGTTTGGGTTCGTGGTTGTTGTAGGTTCCGTAGCTGTATTCAGCAATATGCATGGCCTGCACAAAGAGTTCATGTCCCCTGAAGGTGCAGTAGGCATCGTTGATGTTGGCCTTTCCGTCACGCACAGCTTTTATTTCGGTCCCCGTGAGCACAATTCCTGCTACAAACTTTTCCACAAGGAAAAATTCGAAGCTTGCTCTTTTGTTTTTTATGCGGATTCCTACTTTAGACATGGGGCGCAAAGATACATGAATCAGATAAATGGACTGAAAGTTTTTTAGGCTTTTGTCATTTGGTCAGAGTCAATGATGAAATCAGGAAAGTGATTTATTTTCTGTTTATTACCACTTTTGTTTTCCATTTCCCCGTTCTAAAGTAGAAAAAGGAAAATACGGCTCCGATGGCCCATGCGATAGGGATGCCCCACCAGATACCTTCGGGCCCCATTTTCTGTGCCAGAAACCAAGAGATGGGAATGCGAACAACCCAAAGCGAAAACAGGGTTACGAACATGGGTATTATCGTATCGCCGGCTCCCCGAAGCACACCGTTGTAAACAAACATGGTGGAAAAAACAATGTAGAAAACACTGACGATATACAGATAATCCTTTCCGGCTTCCACAACTGAAGGGTCGTTGGTAAACATTCCCATGATGGCTGTAGGAAAGAGCCAGGCAAGTAAAGTAACCCCAAGCGAAATGTAAGCAGTCATACGCAGTGTTGCGTTCAGCCCAATTCTTACACGTTCATGCTTGTTTGCGCCGATGTTCTGACCTACAAAGGACGATAGGGCTGCTGCAAAATTCATCGCCGGAAGAGCAGCAAAGGAATCAATCCGCATAGCTATGGAATAGGCAGCTATAACGCTGGTGCCAAACATATTAACAACTTTATACAGAGCAAGCATACCTACGGCAACAAAGGTTTGCTGTAGGCCGGTTGGCAAGCCGATCTGCATACTCCTCCTGAAAATTTCGCGGTCGAATTTCATCTGAAATGGCCTGAACAGTAGCAGTTCATTTGTCCGGTGCAGGTAAAAAATTATGGAAACAAATGCTCCAGCCTGTGCAATGACAGTGGCTATTGCAACGCCCTCGATTCCCCATTTGAACACCACCACGAACAGTATATCAAGAACAATGTTAACGAGTGTGGATATAATCAGAAAATAAAGGGGTGTACGTGAATCGCCAAGGCCCCTCAAAATAGCTGTGGTTCCCTGAAATCCAAAGAAAAACACGAAACCGGTGGCATACAGGTTGAAATATAGACTTGCCTGGGGAATCACATCATCAGGCAGGTCAATAAGCCTGAAAATGCTGTTGCTGCTCAAAATACCAATCACCGTCAGGGCAATGGAAGCAAAGAATAGAAAAATGTACAGGGTATCGATTGCCTGTCGCACCTTTACAAGGTTTTTGGCACCATAATATTGCGAAATAATAATGGTCGCTCCGGTGGCAATACCTATTATTAAGGATATAAGGGTGAAAATAAGCGGGAAGCTGGCACCAACTGCTGCTAAGGCTTCATTGCCTAAATATTTGCCAATAACGATGCTGTCAACAATATTGTACAACTGCTGAAATATATTGCCATAGAGCATGGGTAAGGCAAAACTAAGGATTAGTTTGCCTTCTTTTCCTACCGTAAGGTCGCGCATGCCAGCCATGGACAGGGTCGTTTGAAATGGAGGCAAAAGTACATGTTTTAGTATTATGTCTTTAATTTCTGTGGATTCATCGTAATTGAGAATCAATAATTTCAGCTGTGCTTAACATTGAGCCGAAGTTGATTAAAAGAGGCTCTTTCGTTCTTATGTACGAGGATCAGAATACGGTTATTGTCATAAAGTGTTTTTCGGCCTGATTTTGAGTAATTTTGCAGACAGGTAGTTGACGTTGTCGCGTCCCGTTTTTAGCGGGATGAGGAAAGTCAGGACAGCACAGAGCGCCATACTTCCTAAAGGGAAGGTCCTCTGGAGAGGGGAACAGACAGTGCCACAGAAAATTACCGCCCGCCTCTGGCGGGTAAGGGTGAAAACGTGAGGTAAGAGCTCACGCTTCCGGGTGGTGACATCCGGCGGGGGTAAACCTTATGGGCTGCAAGGCCAAATATACCGGTGGATCTGCCTCAGGCAGACTAAGGGTTGCTCGCCCGATACCGGTGGGTAGGCTGCATGAGCCTGCGGGTGACCGCAGGCCCAGATAAATGACAACGACCCGCCAAAAGCGGACAACAGAATCCTGCTTACGTTCTACCACTCAGGGCTGCGGTCAGCTGACCGCAGCCCTTTTGCAATATGAGGCCGGCAATTACGTTTTATATCAGTTTGAAGAAAAAAGGCATATTTATTGTTGCATTTTGTTGTTTTTTAAACATTAAAAGCGGCCATAAGCATGAAGCAACCATATTACAACATATTGTTGTTGAAAAGTATTTTGCCGGTAAGCTCAGCGAAAATCTTCATTTGATACATTTATACACTCAAAATACCAAAGCCGATGATGAAAATTAAATTTAGTAAAGTGTTAGTAATCATTCTGATGTGTTTCGTTCTGCCTAATATATCCCAGGCACAGCAAAGTACGGCAACCCTTGATCCTGACAGAAGCTTTCGTGAAGCGGTTGATTTGTTTGAGAAGGGTTTATATGGAGCAGCAAGGGAACAATTCAGGCTTATTCTTGAGTCGGGACTTCATCCCCAATCGGCGCGCTTTGTGGATGCGACGTATTACGATGCTGTTTGTGCCATCGAATCAGGTGACGATGATGCTTCTGAAAAGGTGAAGAATTTTGCAGATACCTATAGGTCGAGCCGCTGGATGTCGCGAATCACACTATTACAGGCGCGGGTGTATTTCAAGGAAAATAATTTTCAGCAAGCACTCAATGCCTTTCGGCAGGTTAGTCCTTCATCGCTTACCCGTGCCGAACGCAACGAATACTTTTTTAAAACCGGATTTGCTCAGTTCAGGACCAATGATAACGATCGGGCACTTGTGAACTTTGCCAAGGTCAAGGACGAGAAAAGTGTCTATCAAAACCCGGCAGTTTATTACTACGCACATATACAATATCTTAAAGGTAACTACGACGATGCTTTGAAACATTTCAACAGGATTGAGAATGACCGGGCGTTTAGCAAAACAATACCTGTGTATGTATTACAGATTCATTACCACAAGGGTGCGTTTGACAAGGTTATTGAATCAGGCGAACGTGTGATGAACACTGCCGACAAAAAGCACCGGGCCGAGATTGCCCGAATGATTGCCGAGGCGTATTACCGCAAAAATGATTATGCGCGGGCTTATGACTATTACCAGATTTTTGAGCAAACAGGGAGGAAACAATTAAGCCGTGATGATCATTATCAGATCGGTTTTACCAAATACAAAACCGGGCGCATCAAGGAATCTATTCACAATTTTCAGCAGGCCATCGGCAAAGATGATGCTCTGACGCAAAATGCGTATTATTATCTTGGCAAAGCATACTTCGAAACAAAACAGGCTGGTTTTGCCCGCAATGCATTCCTGTCTGCATACAAGTCTAAAGCTGATCCGGCAGTGAGCGAAGATGCCTTGTTCAATTATGTCCGGCTGAGCATCGAAGCAGGGGCTGATCCTTATAATCAGGCAGTTCAGGCACTAGAAAGTTTCCTTGCAGCAAATCCCGCGTCAGATCGCCGAAATGAAGCTTCCTCATACATCGTTCAGCTCTACCTCAATTCACGGAATTATCAAGCCGCCCTCGAATCGCTCGAAAAAGTCAGACCGCGAAGCCGCGAACTTCAGGCAATCTACCAGCAACTTACATATTCACGGGGTATTGAGTTGTTTAATCGCGCTGATTTTAGTCAGGCGGCCGAGTATTTTGAAAAATCGGTTAACGAAAAATCCGATGCACAACTTACTGCAAGGGCAACTTTTTGGCTTGCTGACTCGTATTACAGGCAAAAAAAATATGATCAGTCAAGGAAGTACTTTCGTGAATTCCTTGCCAGCCGTGAAGCTTCAAAACTCGATATATTCCCTCTGGCTTCATATAATATAGGTTACACCTTTTTTAACCAGAAACAATATCAGGAGGCTCTTCCGTCATTCAGGCAATTTACAGGCCAGCCTTATTCCCGTCAGCCCAAATTGACCTATGATGCATGGCTTCGAATTGGTGATATTCACTTTATCAGCCGGCAGTACACCGAAGCTGCCAATGCTTATGATCAGGTCGTGAAGGCCCGTCAGCCCGAATCAGACTATGCCCTTTTTCAAAAAGCACAATGCTATGGTGCTTTGGGTAATTTCAACCTCAAAATCGCCACCCTTGAGGAGCTTGTGAAAAACCACCAGCGATCGTCTTATTACGACAACGCACTATACGAAATGGGGACGACAAGTTTGGTCATGAACGACACACGATCAGCCATTGCTCAGTTCGATAAACTGGTGCGTGAAAAACCCCGCTCCCAGTTTGCCAAGGAAGCATTGATGAAAACAGGCCTTATTTACTACAATAACAACCAGAATGACCGGGCAATTACCAGTCTGAAGAAAGTAGTTGAAGACTATCCGGGGACTTCAGAAGCACGTGAGGCGCTTAACACTTTGAAAGCTATATATATGGAAATGAACAAATTACAGGATTTTTTCGCATATGCCGAAAAATCAGGAGCCGTTCGTTTCACAGGAAGTGAGCAGGATTCACTGGCGTTTGTCATGGCCGAAAATTTCTATCTTGAGGGAAGGTATCCGGATGCTGCTTCAGCCCTTGATGCTTATCTTGTGAAGTTTCCAAACGGAGCAAACATATTGACCGCCAACTATTACAGGGCGCGAATTGCCTTACGCGACAAACAGCCCGACAAAGCCCTTCAGGCTTTTGGATACATCATAAATTTTCAGGATAACCAATATACAGATGAAGCACTGCTCGAATCAGCCCGAATCCTATATGACAGAGAAGATTATGCTCGTGCTGGATCGTATTACAACCGGCTCTATAATCAGACTGATGAGCCCATGAGACAACTGGAGGCCCTTGAGGGTAAGATGAAAAGCAATTATTTTCTTAAACGATATGATGATGCTGTCAAGGAGGCCAGGATGCTGAAATCGTCGGAGCGGGCCGGACAGGAACAGCAGTTGCAGGCATCCTATATTCTTGGTAAATCACTATTTGAACAGCGTACATATTCGGAAGCTACCGTAGAACTTTCATCAGTTATCCAGCGCACAAAAAATGTACTTGGGGCTGAGGCAGCCTACCTTCTTGCACTAATCAGCTACGAGCTTGGTCAATATGACGAAGCCGAGAACAAGGTGTTTTCGCTGGCCGACAATTATGCAGCGCACGAATTCTGGGTAGCTCGTGGTTTTATCCTTCTCGCAGATGTTTACGTGAAGAAGGACAATGTGTTTCAGGCGAAGCAAACCCTGCAGAGTATCATTGACAATTACAAGGGCGATGATCTTCGCTCAGAGGCTATCCGTAAACTAAATCAGCTTAAATAATCCGGTTTAATTAAAAAAAGCAAGATTACCATGATTAACAATATAGTAAAAATCAGCCTGATAATTGGCCTGATTCTGACAGCAGCAAAGGAAAACATCACCAAAGGGCAATCGCATAACGAAAGGGTAACCATTGTGGGATCTTTTCAACCGCAGATTGGAGACTTCTCAAAAATTAACATTGAACCGGGTACAGAGCAGGCTGAGTTTCGCAAAGCCGAGCTTCGCTATACTTTTATTGATCGGATGGCAGAAACAAAAACCGAGATCGAGAATATCCCGGCCCTGGTAGTCGTACCTGACCGTTCGACGGATATATTCAACAACTATTTTCGCTTCGGTTTCGGAAGCCTCATTACTCCTTCGGTACTGTTCAGGCATCATTCGGAGGTTGCAGATCGCACAGCTTTTTCATTAGGAATGAGGCATTTGTCCACGTGGACGAATATTCCCGAATACGCTCCTTCTGATTTCATGACCAATTCGATTAATCTTGGCCTTCGGCGGGGAACGGCCAATCATAGTTTTTACGGAGGCATTGAATATCAGAATGATCAACTCAGGTATTACGGGTTTAAGCCTGATGATTATGGCATTACTGTAGAGAAGGATGATATCCGGCAAGCATACAGCACCATAGGATTTGTCGCTGGGTTGGAGAGCCGTTATGACGATATCAGCAGCCTGCACCATAATGCAGTAATCAGTTTTAACAGAAGAGCCAACCGAGATGAAACTGCTGAAAACCATATGAACCTAAAGGCTGATGCCCGTAAGGACATGCAGCTTTTCCCGAATCAGGGCAAGCAATTCATTGAACTTGGTGCCGGACTTGATTTTTACGGTTACGGTGATAGCCTGGCTTCATCCAACAGCAGCATGTTTACCCTTTCGCCGGCAGTTGGACTGAGTGGAGATTTTTTTAAGCTGCGTGCAGGAGTTAAATTTAATGCAGCATTTGGCGACAGTTCAGAAACCCAACTTGCGCCCGACGTAAGTGCTAACCTTTATCTGCTTGAAAATGCCCTGAATATATACGCTACCCTAGGCGGAGGCATCAGGCGCAATGGGTTTAGCATGTTAAGCAAAGAAAATCCATTCATTTCGCCGGTTGTTGACCTGGCGTGGGAAAAAACACCAATAGATTTCAAGGCAGGAATGAGGGCTGCATTAATCAAAAACCTCGACCTCCATGTTGCTGTTTATTATGCTTCGGTAGAGCAAATGGCACTATTTGTAACCGACACCCTCTCCGTCTGGGACAATACATTTGCGGTTGTTTACGACAAGGTAGGGCATTTTGCTTTTTTAGCCGATGCTGCCTATCAGCTTAATCAATCGGTTGGGCTTCAAGGTGAATTGGCAGTAAACAGCTATTCGCCCGAAAACCAGCAGCGTGCCTGGCACAAACCCTCATTCACTTTCAAAGCCGGAGCAGATATTCGTCCGGTCGAACGGCTTGTGTTGGCGGCCTCGCTGAAGTTTGAAGGTAACCGGTATGCTCCTGTATGGAAAAGCGGATTGCTTACCGAGCATGAGTTGAAGCCCTGGCTCGACCTGAATGTTGGTGCTGAATATGCCATCAGTGAACAGTTTACAGTGTTTGCCGAACTAAATAATATGTTAGGAACACGATACGAGCGTTTCTATAACTATCCTGTGCAAGGATTACAACTGTTCGGTGGAGTTTCGTTCAGGTTCTGATGATTCTGACAGGCCTGACCTCATCATGGCCTGATGCTTCGCTTTGCTTATGTGCCTTTTGTGTAATCTGATGCGCGCTTATTCTTCAGAGCCTTGCAGCCGCACATCAAGAGCGTCCCGTAATGCGTTGCCGACAAGCATAAAGGCCATCACCATCAGCATAATGGCCATGCCCGGCATGATTGCCAGATAGGCCGAGTCAAGGATGATGTACGCATAGTTTTCTTTGATCATGCTGCCCCAGGAGGGAACAGGAGGCTGCACCCCAAGTCCGAGAAAACTAAGTCCGGCTTCGATCAGGATGGCAGATGCAAAATTGGCTGCCGAAATTACAATTACCGGACTCAGGATATTCGGCACAACATGTTTTAGAATTATCCGGAAGTTGCTGTACCCAAGTGCTTTGCCTGCCTCAATGAACTCCTTCTCCCGCAATGGAATGATCTGACCTCTGACAATACGGGCTACCTCGACCCACATGGTAAGGCCAACTGCTATAAAAACCTGCCAGAAACCTTTTCCAAGAGCGAATGTTATTGCGATGACCAGCAAAAGAGTTGGCAGCGACCAAACCACATTGATCAGCCAAACAATGAAATCATCAGTGCGGCCCCCAAAAAAGCCACCGATACTGCCAATAGTAATCCCGATGATTAATGAGATAAGCACAGATATAAAACCTACTGAAAGACTTACTCTTGTTCCAATAATCAGCCTGCTCATCATGTCACGGCCAAACTGATCAGTGCCCAACCAATATGTTTTCTTATCAATCAATTGTTTGTGGATGGTTTTGGTAAGTTCTTCCCTGGTAATAGTTTCAATGCTTCCATGACTTGTGGTAAAGCTAAACGAACCGTTTTGGCCATTAATTCCTTTGGCTTCAGGAAACAAGAGATGCACCAAATGAAACGAAATTGTTTGTGCAACATCTTCCTGATCAAACAATTGTGCATGAAGGCTGTCACCGGATATTGTAATTTGTTCTACAGGATAACTTTGCCGTCTGTCGGGTTTTCCAAACAGCAATTGTCGGGTGATGCCAAAGTGCTCTTTGGTATCATCAACCGTTGGGGAAAGCAAAGTAACCGTGAATCCGGGTTTTTGGGTAGCGATTTCCAGAATTTGTTTGTTTGCATTCGGGGTGCTGTCGGGTGAGATCAGATACGCTGCAATAGCCGCGAGGGTGCTGACAGCGATGAAGTATAAGGCAACCATTCCAATAATGTTTCTCCTGAATTTTTTCCAGGCAAGCATAGAGGGAGAAACAGAAAGAGGAGCCTGATCCATACCATTTTGTTTTCTTTGACAAATGTAAACCAATTAATTCTGTCCGCAGATTGAGCCATAAACCTCAAGCAGCTTTTTTTCTTATGGAAGGAAAGACGTTTAAAAAAAATGTATATTTGCGGCCTCAAATACGGTGGCTATAGCTCAGCAGGTTAGAGCATCAGATTGTGGTTCTGAGGGTCGTGGGTTCGAATCCCATTAGCCACCCAAACCCGGAAAAAATCCGGGTTTTTTTTATGCCTTTAGTTTCTATATGCCGGATTTGGTGGTATCCTGTGCATTATTTCAAATGCTTACAGTGTACCTTGTGCTATGATTTTATTTGGGTGTTTGAAAAAATGCTTAATTTGGCTCATTCATTGGCATTTAACAATTGTTTATTTACTGCGAACTGGCGCCATGCTCAATCGTAATATTTTGTTTTTTATTTTATTATGCTTGTTTTTTGCGCCCAAAGCACAGGCCGGTGAGGAATTGGACAGCTTATTCAGGATTAGTTCCAACTGGAAAACTTCTGACTCCACTCTGTTGCTGACCAATCTTGAGTTGGCCTTACGGATGAAGTACAGTGCTGACAGCAGTTTTATGGGTTTTTCGGGCATGGATTTTTACCACAAATCATTGAAATTGGCTGAAAGCGATGATTTAATGAGTTTATTGATTGACCGTCTGGACCATCAGGGCGTATCTGCTCGCAACAAAGCTGATTATTCACTTGCATTAAGCATTCATTCACTTGAACTTAATCTCGCTGATTCATTGGGGTGGAAGAATAAAAAGGTTAAAGCATTGAATAATATTGGGGTGGTGTATCGCCGTCTGGACGACTATACCAAGGGAATGAATTTCCACCTGCAAGCCCTTGAACTTGCAGAGGAGATTAACGACAATAAAGGTTATGTAATAGCAGGCAACGGGCTGGGAAATATCCAGTACATATTAGGGAATTATGATGAGGCCCTGAGGTTGTTCAGAACATGTCTGCGTATGGAGCAATCGGCTAACCAGCTGCTCGGCGTAGCAATCAACCTCAATAATATCGGGAATGTGTACATGAAGCGTAACGAACTTGATAAAGCCCTCGAATACTATATGTTGTCGCTGGAAGTAAACCGCGAACTTGGCTCTTCCAGGGGCATTGCTATCTGTTACAATGATATAGGTAATATATACAGGCTTCAGCGCAACTTCGAAAAGGCTCTGAATTACCACTTAATGGCTTTGGACCTAAACCGTGAACAGGCTGACCAGCATTTTCTTGCCTACAGTTACGTTCAGGCTGGCAAGATCTATGTAGATATGAATGAACCTGATAAAGCTATATTTTACATCAGCAAAGGCATTGAATTGTCGCACAATACACGTGCAAAAGCCAACCTTAAGGAGGCCTATGAACTTATGTTCAGGGTGTATAAAATTAAGGAGAAACCTTGGGAAGCTTTATACTATTATGAGTTGTCAGCGGCCATGAACGACAGCATCCTCAATGAACAAACCAGAATGAGGGTGTCGCAGATGCAGATTCTATTTGATCGCGAAAGAAGCGAAAACCAGATTGCTTTGCTTCAAAGTGAGCGCGAAATAAGTAACCTCAGATTAAAACGTCAGGAGTTTTACAATTTACTCATTGGTGTGCTGCTTATTGCATCAGTTATGGCATTAATCATGCTGATCTTTTATTTCAGAACACGAACCCGAAACAACAAGCTGCTGTTGGAAAAGAGCAGACAGATTGAGAAGGCACAGCATGAACTGCAACTTTATGCCGATAGGCTGCTTGAAGCAAAGGTAGAGGCCGAGCAAAGCAACAAGGCCAAAAGTATTTTCCTGGCCAATATGAGTCACGAAATACGGACACCTATGAACTCAGTCATTGGATTTGCCGACATTTTATCCAATATGATACAGGACGAGAAACAGCGCTCGTACCTCGAGTCAATAAGAAGTAGTGGTAAAAGCCTGCTCACTCTAATTAACGATATTCTCGATCTTTCGAAGATCGAAGCCGGAAAAATGGAAATAGACAAGGGGCCGGTTGATCTGGAATCGCTTTTCAATGAGATGAAGTTGTTGTTTGAGCCTCAGCTTAAGGCAAATAATAATAAAATGAAGATCTACATTGAAGAGGGAATGCCCAGGCAGGTTTTTCTGAGCGGGCAGCGATTCAGGCAAATTTTGTTTAACCTCATTGGAAACGCCTGTAAGTTTACTGAAAACGGACAGATCAGTTTAACGGCTTATACAGGCCAGAAATTTTCAGAAGGAACCACAGACCTTCATATCCATGTGAAAGACACCGGGCAAGGAATACACCCCGAAGAAGTGTCGAAAATATTTGATGTGTTTCACCAGTCTGGTTCAGCAAACGAAAAACATCAGGGCACCGGACTTGGACTTACCATCACCAGCCGTTTAGTCGAAATGATGAAAGGCACAATTGAAGTTGAAAGTGAAACGGGTAAAGGCACGTTGTTCAAACTTGTTTTTAAAAATATTGATTTCGAGACAGTTTCATCAGATTTGTTACCGGGTCAGTCCATTCTCAAAAATCTGGAAGTGGCTGATTTGCCGCACATAATGCTGGTTTGCAACAACCAGGAACTAATCAGTGCGGCCACTGATGCATACCAACGATCTGCCGGAAGACTTCACATTAAATCAGCTGACAAAATTCTGTCGGACGATCAACAGTTAAAGGGTCTCATGTTTGCACTTGTTGATGAGGGGTCGTATGTGCCGGAGATAATCCAATTGCTTGACAAAATGGTTCCGTACATCTTCCTGCTAAACACTGACAGGGATGAATTAGTTTCATTCCCGGCAGGAATTACCGGATCATTTAATCGTCCTTCGACTTCATTTCAGTTTAGCCGTTTGGTCGAAAGAATTTATAGGGGAATTCAACCTTCATTACTTCCAAATGCTCAGTTATACCATTTGAAGCATGAAGAGATTGAACCGATAATGTTTCTCTGGGAAAAAGCAGTGAACAGTCATTTTCTTGAGGATGCGGGTAGATTTGCAGAAGAACTTATACAATTCGGAGAAGTGCGGGGTATTGTTCAGTTTACTGATTATGCCCGTCAGTTGCAAAATTATATTCAGGCATTCGATGTGGAAAGAACATGGATGCACCTGAAGCATTTTGATGTCATGTTGAGGACATTAACTAGTTCTAATAATTAAAGTAATAACATATGGCATCATACAATGTTCTTATCGTTGACGACCTTCCCAAAAACATACAAGTGTTGGGAAAGATTCTCTCGGATGAAGGTTTTCGTGTGGCATTTTCGACCAATGGTCAGGATGCATTGAGGCTTGTGGGAGAAACAGGCTTCGACTGTATTCTACTCGATATAATGATGCCTGGCATGGATGGTTTTGAAGTATGTATGGAGCTAAAAAAGAAAGCCGTAAGTCAGGACATACCGGTTATTTTTCTAACAGCAAAGAACGAACAGGAAAGTGTTGTAAAAGGTTTTGAATTGGGCGCTCAGGATTATGTGACCAAACCTTTTAATTCGGCTGAGCTTATTGCGCGCGTAAAAACCCACATTGATCTTGTCGAAAAGAAGAAAGAGTTGAACAACCTTAACCTTCACCTTGAGGACAAAGTGAGGCAGCGTACGTCAGAACTTGAAAACGCGAACAGGCAGTTGGAACGGCTCGAACAAACAAAAAGCGATTTTTTGAGCATTATTAGTCACGAGTTAAGGACACCACTCACCGGAATCACAGGTCTGACCGGACTGCTCGATCAAACAGAACTTGACGATGAGCAAAAAGAATACATCCAGTTTCTCAAACAAGCGGCTGGCCGGCTGGTCAGGTTTTCTGATATTGCACTGCTGATCACTTCGCTTCAATCTAAAAACCAGCGTTTCGAACTCTTCCCAATATCGGTTAATGTGCTCCTTGAAATGGCGGCCGATGGTTTGTCTGATCTGTTGAATGAAAAACAGGTTGACCTTAATATCCAGCATTACCCCCCTCAGGCCATGATTGTCTGTGAGGGTGACCTGTTACGCAAGTGCATTGAAATTGCTGTTGAAACACTTGCCAATCAGCTGCCCGCAAACAGTCTCATTAGCCTTGGTTATGAACTCACTGAATCTGGCACATCAATCTTTTTGCGCGACAATGGCCTGGGATTTTCCGAAGAACTTCTCCGTGAATATAAAAATGACCTCTCCAAAAGTATCATACTGGCTTACGAAGGTATAGGTCTTTCTTTAACCGCCGTATGCCTGATTATGCGCATGCAGAATGGCTACGTTCGTTTAAGTAATCATAATGATGGTGGTGCCGAGATCAGGCTTCATTTCAATTAGGACACTTCCTGAGTTTCCCTCCTTTATGTTGGTTTACTCAGTGTGAGCCGGATTTCGTATTTTTGGCAAAAAAACAGAATAATATGAATTTACTTGAAGGAAAAGTGGCCCTCATAACAGGAGGGGCAAGGGGAATCGGAAAAGCTCTGGCGCTGAGATTTGCTGCCGAAGGTGCTCATGTGGCAGTTTCCGACCTCAGGTATGACGAGGTCATGCAGGCGACCGAAGCCGAATTGGCTGCGCATGGTGTAAAATCAAAAGGTTATGCATCCAATGCAGCCTCGCTTGAAGAAAGCGAAAAACTCGCTGAAGATGTGATCAAGGAGTTTGGAAGGATTGATATTCTGGTGAACAATGCCGGAATTACACGCGATAACCTTCTCATGCGTATGAGCGAGCAGGATTGGGATCTTGTTATGGCTGTCAACCTGAAATCAGCATTCAACCTCACCAAGGCTGTTCAACGGATCATGCTGAAACAAAAAGCCGGCTCTATCATCAATATGAGTTCGGTAGTAGGTGTTAATGGTAATGCAGGCCAGTCAAATTATTCTGCTTCCAAAGCAGGCATGATAGGGTTTACAAAATCTATTGCTCAGGAGCTTGGAAGCCGAAAAGTAAGATGTAACGCCATTGCTCCCGGCTTTATTGAAACAGAGATGACACACAAACTTACAGATGAAGTAAGACAGCAATGGGTTGCTACTATACCCTTGCGCAGAAGCGGTAAGCCTGAAGACGTTGCTGATGTGGCTGTGTTCCTGGCAAGCGATTTGTCATCCTATGTTACTGGTCAGGTAATCAGTGTATGCGGCGGAATGAGTATGTAATTGCTCTTTCTGTGTCCCTAAATTGGAAAGTTAACCTAAACTCTTGTGTTCGTGTCTATCTATAGTGAATATCCTGTCTGGATGTTTGGGCTTTGCCTGCTGGTTGCATTGATTTATGCTGCCTTGCTTTATAGTGTGCGCAAACCGGTGTTTTCACGCAATGCCAATATCATTCTTTTTGCACTGAGGTTTATAGTTGTATTTCTACTCGCGGGTCTATTGCTTAACCCTTATGCCAAAGGCACCGACAAGAGAACAGAAAAACCAATTCTGCTATTAGCGCACGACAATTCAGCCTCCATCATCATAAATCCTGATTCAGCCTTTTACAAGCGGCAGTATCCTGAAGCCTACAATCAGTTTATAAATGCGCTTTCTTCCCGATTTCAGGTCGAAACATATTCGTTCGGTTCAAGGCTCAGCCTTAATGCCCAACCTGATTTCAGTGAACAGACTACTGATTTTGGGCCTGTCTTTAAAAGTCTGCCTTCAAGGTATCAGCGAAATAATGTAGCAGCAATGGTGTTGTTTTCCGATGGTATATACAACACAGGCATTAATCCTGTTTTCTTGCTGTCCGAAACCTTCTTTCCTGTTTATGCAGTTGCCCTTGGTGACACCTCTCTGAGACCCGACCTGTCGATATTTGACCTTAGATATAACAAGGTTGTAACTGGCAGAACTGATTTTCCTGTCGAAGCAACGATTCATGTTCAAATGGGTAAAGATCAGAACGTTGAAGCCCGTCTTTTTATGAACAACAAGCTTTTGGAAAGGAGGAGTTTCAGGGTAACAAGCGACCGTTTTTCCATACCCCTTAATTTTTTGATCAGAGATGCCGGGCCTGGAACACATAAGCTTAGAATCGAAACAGATACACTTCCGGCTGAATCAGTTGTTTTAAATAACTTCAGGGATTTTTATGTAGAAGTTGTTGTTGAAAAGCAAAAACTGCTAATAATGGCTGCTTCGCCCCATCCTGATTTAGGTGCTTTGGTTTCTGCTCTCGAAACTAATTATGAAGTTGAAATTATGTATGACAGGGTGGGCAAAGCTGAAGAGTTGTCTCCTGACCTTTTGGTTCTGCATCAGCTTCCGTCTGCCACAAACATCTCATCTGTTGCTTCGGAACTCATTAAAATAAAACCGGATTTGCCGGTTTTGGTGATTACGGGAGTCATAACAAACCTTTCAATCTTAAACGATATGCAGACTGCATTCAGGATGGGTGCAGCGCAACAGGCTGGTTCCATTGAAGCGTATCCAACAGTTAATGAGAATTTTAATTTGTTTAGCTTGAATAGTGATATGGTTGCCCGGATCAATCAATTCCCGCCACTGATGGTTCGGGCCGGAGGGTTTCAGCAGTCTGTTTCTGCTACAAACCTGATCCTCCAGCGAATCAGGGGCGTGCTTATGCCTCATCCACTAATCACGTTTGCTTCCGATGGTGAGCGAAAGATTGCTTTAATTTCTGGAACAGGGATCTGGAGATGGAGGCAATACGACTTTCTGAACAATAATTCGCATGAAGCATTTAATACACTTGTCAGTAAAACTATTAACTATTTGATTGTAAGGGATGAGAGGAATCCATTACGTATTCAGGTGTCATCTGAAATTCCTGTTAATACTGATGTGCGTTTTGAAGCTGAGTTGATCAACAAGAGCCTCGAAAGAATAAATGATCCTGAGTTGGAAATTGAAGTTGTGCAGACTGAAACAGGCCTTTTATACACGTTTGTATTTAACAGGATTGGAGATGTATATCAGCTGAATGCAGGAAGGTTCGAGGAAGGGTTATACAAATATACGGGAGTAGCCAAAATGGCTGAGGGAACTGTTACAGCTGAAGGTTCATTCAGGATTGCTGCAGGCTCGATTGAGGCACGTTCAGTATTTGCCGATCATGGACTTTTGGGACAGGTGGCTCAGGCAACCGGCGGTAAGCTGTTTTTCCCGGAGAATATGATGCAGTTGGCAGAAGAACTGAATAATTCAGAGAAATTTAAGTCTGTGGTCCATTTTAGTGATCGGTTTGAACCACTTATAAAGTGGCCTTTTATTCTGATATTGATTGTGTTGCTGTTGTCAGCTGAGTGGCTTCTGCGTAAAGGCAGTGGCTCTTATTAACAAAAAGCACCCTGTTTTGGCGTGTTTCAGTAATTGTTTTTTCTGAAAAAAGTTGGCAATGACTTAATTATTATTAATAAGTCTTGCCATGGAGAGGAAACAACCGCGTATTGATTATCGAGATTGATTCGTTCTTCTTCTGATCTGAAACGGTCTTTCTTTATTTGCCAGAGCCCTGTTATCCCAGCAGGTGCCATAAAGCGGTAAGCCCATTGGTCAGTGGTTAGTTTTTCTGCTTCGTAAACGGGCAGGGGACGATTTCCGACAATACTCATGTCGCCAATAAGAACATTATAAAACTGAGGAAGTTCATCGAGGTTTGTCCGGCGGATAAACCGGCCAAAACGGGTAACCCTGGGGTCGTTTTTTACTTTAAAAAAAGTCGGTTCCTGCTTAACCTTTCGCTTTATTTCATGGTACCAATTTTCGCAGATTTCAGCCCCGTCAATATATAATAGAGGTGAACAACTACTGCCTAAACGCGCACATTCCGGACATTTGCCCTCTTCATCTTCGATCTTGTTTTTGTGTCTGGTAATCAGGTATTCATTCAGAGCAGACAATTTGCCTACCTGATTTTCAGATCCAACGTACATTGATCTGAATTTGTAGAACTTAAAAACATCATATCCCGTACCCACCCGCTGGGATGCGTAAATGACAGGTCCCTTCGACTCAAGACGTATCAATAAGGCAATTATCAGATATACAGGAGAGAGCAAAACAATTGCAACCAATGAGAAAGTGATGTCGAAAAGGCGTTTGCCCAAGCCAATTCGGTAATTATAAAACGTCTCCGGTGTGTTTGTTTTATAGTTCTTTTTCTTCATTCAGACGTGATGTGGTCACTGATACGGAGAAATTCAATAATTTAGATAGTTAATTATAATTTATAATCGGGCAAATATAGTAATTAACATAAGCATCTGCCACTAAAGTGTGACTTTTGTAAGTTAAAAGTCGGAAAGTTTGACTTTGAACAGTATGACAACATTAGCTATAGTGCTGTAAAACAGGGTCATTATTATATCTGCCCATTTAACAGTTTCGCTGAAGTTGACACCAAACAGCTTCATCAGCGAAGTATTTGGAACATCAATCATCCTGCCAAATGTTTTTAAAGGCAGGAACCATGAAATATCCTCATGAAGTTTAAAGCTTAAAGCAGGCTCAGCTATGAAAGCGTAAACGACAAAAAGGATCACTGCAACACCTGCTTTTTGGGTCAGAAATGCGATCATCGCGGCAAAACTCAGATAGGCAAATACTTCAAGGAAGTAAACATAAAGAAAATGTAGCTTCTCAGTAGAACTAACATCTGCTGAGCCGTCTGAATAGATTATTCCAAGTATTGAGCCTGTTAGAAATATTAACAAGGTGGAATACAAGCTCAATGCGGCTGTTGAAAGCAGTTTTGAAAGAAAAAAACGTTCACGACTCATTCCTGTGATGATGTGCTGTCGGATCGTCCTGTAGCTGAATTCATTGCATATAAAAAGAATTACAGTGAAGGCCAGCAGGAACTTAAATAATCCAGCGATATAGGTTAGGTTATGCCAGATATCCGGATAGGCGTACAGTGAAAATCCTGGAATGGGTATTGGGCTGTTTTTTTGAGCATCGCCAACCACCTTGTTCATGAAGGCTTCGGCGCCTGACAGAATAACGATGATGCTTACTGAATACAAGATGATTATCAGCCAGAATGCCGGACTTTTAAAGAGCTTTCGTGTTTCGGTGCGCAACAATATTTTCATGCGTTATGTTTTAGCAGGTCGAGGAAATTCTGTTCGAGCGAATTTTGATTGAGCGTCAGGTGATTAAGGATAAATCCATTTGTGAACGCAAATTCATTCAGTGATGCTGTGTTGAATCCGGTTTTCAGTTCCACCCTGAGCCTGCCGCTTTGTTCATCAACAGACAGGCAACCTTCCCAGCCGGCAAGAACTGCTTTTAGCTTTATATTGTCGTTGGTGGAAATTTCTGCGACATCGGCAGAGTGTACAAACTCTCCGACAGTACCTGAAAACAGACAGCGACCATGATTCAGTACAGTAACATGCGTGCATAATTTCTGAACTTCATCCAGTAAATGGCTGGCCATCAATATGGTTTTCCCTTTTGCCGCTATACTGCGCACCAACGCTCTGATCTCAGCAATACCCTGTGGATCAAGTCCATTGGTTGGTTCATCAAAAATGAGTACTTCCGGATCGCCGAGCAAGGCCGAAGCAATGGCAAGCCGCTGTTTCATCCCCATTGAGTATGTCTTGAACCTGCTGTTTTTTCTTTCGTATAGTCCAACATGTGTAAGTGCTTCAGGTATAAATGCATAAGTGCATCCGCGGATATCGGCAATCATTTTCAGGTTGTCAACAGCATTCATGTAGGGATAGAACAATGGGTTTTCGAGGGTTGAGCCAATCCTTCGCCTGGCCGCAGCATCGGTTTGGGAGCCAAACCAGCTGAAACTGCCCGATTTGGGTTGTATAGCACCTAGCAGGATTCCAAGAGTTGTAGTCTTGCCGCTTCCGTTTGGGCCCAGGATTCCGTGAACTTCGCCAGGGAATACCTTGATGTTAAGATCGTCAACAGCTTTGATCCGACCATAATGCTTTGATAGTGATTGGGTTTCTAATATTGCCTGACCCATGTAATGACTTTTAAGAATAACGTTAATATCGGATAATCTTGCTGGCAGAAAGATAGTCAAATATAAAAACATTACTTTTGCAGACCATAAATCGTATGTGAAAATCAATAATTTATTTAACTAATTTGATATGAAGATTGGCGATAAAAAAGTAGTTACCCTAACCTATGAACTTAGGCAAGATCATGCTCAGGGAGAATTGATACAAAAAGTTGAAGCCAACCGGCCTTTTGTGTACCTTTTTGGAGTCGGCGGGCTGTTGCCTAAATTTGAAAGCAGCCTCAAAGGTCTACAGGCCGGGGATACCTTTAGTTTCGGACTCATCCCTGAAGAGGCTTATGGTGAGGTAACCGAAGAAGCCATTATTGATCTGGAGAAATCTATTTTTGAGGTTGATGGCAAAATTGATGAGCAATTGCTTGAAATCGGGAATACCGTCACTATGCAGGATCAGCATGGAAACCCTCTTGATGGTATCGTAGTTGAGGTAGGTGACGATTTTGTTAAGATGGATTTCAACCATCCGCTTGCCGGCGAAAACCTCCATTTTTCAGGCGAAATACTTGAAGTGCGTGATGCTTCAGCCGAAGAAGTTGCACATGGCCATGTCCATGGACCTCATGGACACCACCACTAACTGACAGTAATTTGATCAGTTTGCTGTTGTTTTGCGTAAGGGCCCGGATGCCAGATTAAAAACACAGCAGGTTTCTTGTCAAATGCAACTGACTGTTTCTTCCATTTGTGCACCGGCATTGATCGGATGTCTTCATCTTCCAGGGTCAGGTTAACTGCGATGCATAGCATGGTGTCAGGGCGACAAACCTGCACGATGGCTTCATATAGTTGTTTATTACGGTAAGGGGTTTCGATGAAAATTTGTGTTTGTCCGTTCTCTCTTGATTGATTCTCAAGCTTTTTCAATTTCCTTTGCCTGTCATCAGGTTTTATCGGAAGATAGCCATGAAACAGGAAGTGTTGCCCGTTGAAGCCTGATGCCATTAAAGCCATCAAAACTGCATTTGGGCCTGAGAGCGGAACAACCCTGAGATTAAGCTTGTGGGCTGTTTCAACAACTAAGCTCCCCGGGTCTGCAACACATGGACTACCTGCTTCAGACATTAGCCCAATGTTAATTCCCTCTAAAGCTGGTAACAGAAGTTTCATCATGTCTTCCTTGATATTGTGTTTGTCTAGTTCTGATAAAGTTAATTCATTGATTGCCATTTTGTTACCTGTTTTGCTCAGAAAGCGGCGAGCCGACCTGAGGTTTTCTACAATGAAATGATCAAGTTTCCTGATTATGGCTAATGTTCCTTCAGGCAATACAACCGAAGGGTCTGTTTCGCCAAGTGTTGTCGGAATGAGATAGAGTACTCCTTTTTTATTTTGATCCATACCAGGGAAGTTTATTCAGGTCGAGATTGCCACCTGACACAATGATGCCGATCCGTGACTTTGTTTCAGCTACTTTCCCTTGCAGTAAAGCTGCCAGCGGCACAGCAGCGCTGGGTTCAACCAGTATCTTCAACCTGCTCCAGATCAGTTTCATAGCCTCAATAATGTATTCATCAGAAACTGTAACTACATCGGAAACAAGTTCTTTAATTATTGGAAAGGTCAGGCTTCCAAGTGAGGTGAGCAGCCCATCGGCAATAGTTGAAGTGTTGCTTACCGGTATGAGCTTGCCTGATTTAAAAGATCTGAATGCATCATCGGCACCTTCCGGTTCGCAGGCGATTAGTTTTGTGGCAGGGCTGAAGTGATGTATTGCCAGTGCAGTGCCACTGATTAACCCGCCTCCCCCGACCGGACATAACACCAAATCAAGAGGCCCGCTCTGTTCGTTCAGTTCGAGAAAACAGCTTGCTTGTCCGGCAATAATCCGATAATCATTGTATGGGTGAATTTCATGGGCTCCTGTCTGAGCAATTACCGCTTTTAGTGTTTGCTCTCTGGCTGTCAGCGTCGGTTCGCAGAAAGTGATGATTCCGCCATAAGCCTTAACAGCATCAACTTTTGCCTGAGGAGCAGTTTCGGGCATGACGATATATGCTTTGGTGCCTGAAAGTGAAGCTGCCCTGGCTAATGCCTGTGCATGGTTTCCGCTCGAATGGGTTGCTAAACCTGAAGAAAGCTGAAGTTTGTCGAGGCTCAGAATGGTATTCATGGCACCTCTGGATTTGAATGCACCTGCTTTCTGGAAGTTTTCGCATTTGAAAAACAAATGATGTCCGGTGACCTGATTCAGCAGCTCAGAAGTTAACACGGCTGTCCTGTGAATATAAGGTTTAATCCTGGCAGCCGCCTCAATAAGATCAGAATTAGACGGCCAATTATTAAAATCAGTGTGTTTTTCCGTGTTCATTTTTGGCTAACTCAAGAATGCAAACGCAGGCTTTTTCCATCAGTTCATAAACAGTGTTATAATCATCAATGCCACCCCTGTATGGATCCTGAATGTATTGATTATGGCTGTCATTGTGCACATTTAGCAGAAAATCAACTTTCTCCATGTCTTTTTCTGAACGTGCTGCCATGCTCACATCCTGCATATTATGCCCGTCCATTACATAGATCCTGTCAAAGCGATCAAAATCATCGGGCGAGAACAAGCGGGCTCTTTTAGAAGTAAGGTCGATCCCGTGTTTTGATGCCGTTGCTATTGCCCGGGAATCAGGTAATTCATTGATATTATAGGATTCAAAACCTGCTGACTCTACCAGGGCATTAATTCCTGCCTCAGCATACATTTTTTTTAAAATTCCTTCAGCAAGAGGGGATCGGCAGGTATTCCCCAGGCACACAAAGAGTACGTTCATGGCATAAGGTTTTTAGGATTCATGTCACGAATATACGACGAAAAAAAAGCTAATGCTGAATTTTCTTATCAATGTCGTTTACATATGTCCTGAACTGCTTATCAGTATCAATCAGGTTGCTGACTGTTTTGCAAGCGTGCAATACTGTTGCATGGTCCTTGTTTCCGCAATGCAGACCTATGGTTGCAAGGGATGACTTGGTATGTTTCTTTGAGAAATACATGGCCAACTGACGTGCCTGAACAATTTCGCGTTTACGGGTTTTAGCATTGATGTGGTCAACAGGTATGCCAAAATAATCACAGACTACTTTCTGTATATAGTCTATTGAGATTTCCCTGGTGGTGTTTTTAACGAACTTGTCAATCATCTGCCTGGCAAGTTCCATAGTGATGGCTTTCTTATTCAGTGATGACTGAGCAATCAGCGAAATTAACGCGCCTTCCATCTCCCTGACATTACTTGTTATGCTATAAGCCAGATAATCAATAACTTCATCTGGAATTTGCAGTCCGTCGTTATAAAGTTTACGCCTGAGTATGGCAACGCGTGTTTCGAAGTCGGGCACCTGGAGATCGGCTGAGAGACCCCATTTGAAACGTGACAAAAGCCTGGGCTCCATTCCTTTGAGTTCGACCGGCGGCTTGTCACTTGTGATGATCAGTTGCTTCCCGTTTTGATGCAGGTGGTTAAAGACATGGAAGAATACATCCTGAGTTTTGTCTTTTCCGGCCAAAAACTGAATATCGTCAATGATCAAAACATCGATCATCTGATAAAAATGAACAAAATCATTCTGGTTGTTATTCCTGACCGATTCGATATACTGGGTATAGAATTGTTCTGTTTGGACATACAGAACTGTCTTTTCAGGAAAATTATTTTTTACCTGAAGTCCGATGGCATGAGCAAGATGGGTTTTCCCTAAGCCTGTTCCGCTAAATATCAAAAGGGGATTGAAAGCAGTTTTACCTGGATTTTCAGCCACGGCATATCCTGCCGACCTTGCCAGACGGTTGCAGTCGCCTTCAACAAAACTGTCGAAAGAGTAGCTCTGAACAAGTTGTGATTCTACCTTAATCTTTTTAAGGCCTGGAATGATGAATGGGTTTGGGATGTCTTTTGAGGTGCCTTTGTTTAAGTCTAAGGGCATGGATACCAGTGGGTTTTTAGTTGCTTTCAGGTTGCTCGTAGGAAACCTGATTGAGTATGGGGTGTTGTTATCATAGTTGCTGTCCATGATGATGCTGTATTCCAGCCGCCCGTCAGTACCAAGTTCCTTTTTTATTGTTTTCTTTAATAGGCTGATGTAGTGTTCTTCAAGCCATTCATAAAAAAACTGGCTGGGCACCTGGATTGTTAAAACGTTATTTTCGATTTTAATTGGAACAATGGGTTCAAACCAGGTTTTGAAACTTTGACTGTGGACATTATCCCTGATTACAGTCAGACAGTTTTCCCATACCTCAACGTGCTTTTTTTTCATTCTTATTGAATCTCAATCAGTTAATTCTAAATTAACGCACAAACGCCTGCCCTCAGCTTATCAAGTAGCTGATTTTTATGCACATAACTTTGTATGAGGAGCGGTTGATTTTTCAACAAATATCCATAACAAAAAGTGAAAAAAAAAGAAAAAAATGCATTGATTTTGGATTTTTTTTTGCGTATAAAAACAGCCTATCCATTTTCGGAAAAAATTCTGTCAGTTTGTTTACATTTAGATAGTTACAAGGTACTTCATTTCTAGTCCAAAAATTTTTCCAAGTTTTTTGCTGATCCGTGCGGCCTCATTTTTTCTGATTACGACCTCGATCTCGCAGGAAACAGCAAAATCTGATCTCCTGATTTGTATGTTTTCGTCTTTCAGGATGCGCATAACCTCGTTGAGCAACGGGTAGCCAAAACGCAGAAGATGTAGTTCGCCAACAGTCATCTCTTTTTTGCCGGCAGCTTCGATGGCTTCTTTTGCTGCTGTTTTGTAGGCATTGATCAATCCACTTACACCAAGCTTGATGCCTCCGAAGTATCGCACCACCACCACAGCCACATTAGTCAGTCCCGCCGAAAGTATCTGGTTCATTGCAGGTTTTCCGCCTGTACCTGCCGGCTCGCCATCATCCGACGATCTGAAAACTGATTGATCGGGGAGCAGCACATAGGCGAACACATGGTGTCGGGCATCATAATACTGTTTTTTGATCTTTTGAAGCTCCTCCCTGAATTGATCTTCGCTGGCACAGTGAAAACAAATGCCGATAAACCTGCTTCCTTTATCCTTGTAAACAGACTCACCTTTTGTGGTGGGTATATAATAGGTGTCAGTGTTTGTCATCCTGCAGCAACCAATAATATTGCGACAACGGCAAGCAGTATGCCTGTCCAGTTTGTCCGGTTCAGTTTTTCATTAAACACAAAATACCCGGCAAGAGCCGATAAAACTACTATTCCGGTATTTCGCACCGGAAACATCAATGAACTATCGAAGTACTCCATACTTTTAAAAAGAAAGTATGTTGATCCGAAATTGACCAGACCAAGCAACATGCCGGCAACCAGGCTTTTTGGATCAAGTTTGTTTATGTTGCCCAATAGTTTAAAGGATAACAGGAGCCCTCCGATAATCAGTGCAACGAAAAAAATGACTGACAGCAAAAGCAGTAAATCATCTTCTATGTAATGATAATCTGCCGTTTTCATCAAAAGGTCATTCAATCCGGTGCCTAAAAACAGAAAGAATGGAAGGTAGAGTGTCTTCCAGTCGGTGACAAGTTTGTCTTTGTTCTTAAAGGTAAGGTAAAATGCCAATAGTGCAGCAACAATTCCAACAATCTTTATCATGCTGAAGTCTTCTGAAAAGAAAATAAACCCTGCAGCAGCAGGAATGGCCACCGACATTTTGCTTGAAACTGCCGTAACAGCAACTCCGGCTTTTTGCGCTGAATGGGCAAATAAAAAGAAAACTCCGATAAAGAGAGCACCTATAAGCAATACGAAGGGAAACCAGGAGGCATCGAGTATCATTCCTGCTGTTACCCGGTGATCATAAGCCAGATAGGAAATGACTGTGGCAACGGCATAGTTCGCTGTAATTGCATGAAGGTTGTCAATGCCAAATTTTCTGAAAAGCCTGAAAACAACAAAAATAGCAAAACCCAATAGGGTTGTAGCCAAAAGATATACCATGTCGGAGGTTTAGCTGGCTGCAAATTTAGGCATACTGCAAGTACTGTACGGTATCTTCGGTATGGAATATTGATTAATTTGGCAGCATGAAAGTGCCAACAAACAAACTGAGGGATGCTGTCAGGTATTATGGCCTGGAGCTCGAACCAATTTACGGAGTTGATGAATCAAAACATCTGGTTTTCGAACTTACGAAGCATTTCTTTGGTTTTGACCGTTTGAAACTTGTATTGGAACCTGACCACCGACTAACAGAATCAGAAATGCTCAGCCTGCATTTTGCTGTAAAAGACCTGAAACGACACAAACCCGTGCAGTATATAACAGGTATTGCCCATTTCTCAGGCCACAGATTCAGGGTCAATCCCTCGGTACTTATTCCAAGGCCTGAAACAGAACAGCTTGTTACAATAGCTGTTGAATTTTGTCAATCAAATAAGGAAGTACGACGCATTCTGGATGTGGGAACCGGTTCTGGCTGTATAGCCATCTGCCTGAAAAATGCCTTGCCATCAGTGCAGGTTTCCGCTTGCGATATAAGCAAAGAAGCAATCAACACAGCAAAGATTAATGCAGATGAACTGAGTGCCGAGGTTGATTTTTTTGAGTGCGATATCCGCCTGTGGACTTTCGGACAACAAGCTGTTGGTTATGATTTGATTGTGAGCAACCCGCCTTATGTTACAGAGTCTGACAAAAAATTAATGAAGCCTAATGTGTTGGACTGGGAGCCTCATACAGCATTGTTTGCACCTGAGAATGATCCTCTTTATTTTTACCGTTTATTGGCAAATTTCTCAATGCATCAGTTAAACGCCAACGGGATGCTTATGGTTGAAATCAATGAGTTTCTTGGCGATGCCGTAAAGCAGCTTTGCGACGAAACTGGTTTGAAAAAGGCAACTGTCATCACAGACATTCATGGAAAGGAACGTTATGTGACTGCCAAGAAATAATCCGTCGTTCAGCCTTAAATTCCAGAATCCTTATTAAGGTGTCTGAAACTCACAAAGTCTCGCTGGGCTTTGTAAAGGTTCAGCGCAAACAGGTGGAGGTTTTTGGTTTCCTGAAGTATCGTCATGTACAGAAGGCTGTTACGTGTGCTGGCTCCTTCCTTTTTGATCCTCTTAACTTCATTTTTGCGAAACAGATCAATCATCGCGATATTCTTTTGCTGCTCGGTGGTAATGCTGTCGAGGTTGTTGAAATTGCTTTCGTTAATATCTGTTGCAATTCTTGTAAGATAAGTTCCAAGATCCTGCGCCAATTTTTTTATTTCACTGATCTGTACAGGGTTTAATTTTTTATGGTTGTTGGCAACATGCTCGTTAACAGGTGTAACAACGAAGTTGAGACTATGAATTATTTCCCGCAGATAATCAAGCACCTGAACGTAAAAATGTCCACTGTCAATAGAGTCTTCCTTTAGTCTGGCAATAATATGGGTGATGTTTGATTTTCGGTCTTTTGCCGTTTTTGTCATTTTTTGAACGGCTTTGCTCACTTTCCTGAGTCCGCTGATGTCTTCATTAGTCAGGCCTGTTACAGTTCTTTTGTATTCAAGCTGGGTTTGGTTCAGCAATGAAGTAACATTATCAATGCATGTTTCAAGGATGTTTTCATCGCTGATTCGGTTTAGCTCTTGTTCGATCTCGTCATTCTTGTGTTCACGGGCATGGTGAATCTTGTGCGTCCGGATAACAAGAAGAATGGATATGATGATCATACCAATGATGGCAAATATTCCTCCAAAGAAGAAAAGGATGGCTATACCGAATGAAACAAGAAAGGCAGAAATGGCGGTAAAGAACCACCCTCCGATAACTGAAAACACACCTGTAACTCTATAAACGGCGCTTTCCCTGTCCCAAGCACGATCCGAAAGGGAAGTGCCCATAGCGACCATAAATGTGACATAGGTTGTTGACAAGGGAAGCTTAAGAGAGGTTCCGAAGGCTATAAGCATGCTGGCAACCACCAGGTTAACTGATGCCCTGATCATGTCAAATGATGGTGTGTTTTTGTCATTCTTATCGTGAGGTAGTTGTTCAAACTGTTTGTCAATCCTCGAGCTCAGGCCAGCAGGCACAAATCTGCTGAATTTCGCTGAGGTGTTTACAGCAAGCCTTACTATAGCTCTCGAAAGTGGTGTGGAAGAAAATCTTTCCTCTCCATCGTCCTGACGGCTTAAATCCACACTTGTTTTCACCACACTTTTCGCTTTGCGCGAAGTGAACAAGGTAATCACCATGACTAGTCCGGCAAACATCAAGAAATAGGTAGGGGTTTTTATTGCTCCTGTTAAAGCGGTCATTCTGAAAAAATCGGGGTCGGCACCGGGGGTATGGAAAAAGGTTTTGTATGATTCGTAACCAGCTAACGGCACTCCGATGAAGTTGACCAGGTCATTGCCTGCGAACGCCATAGCAAGTGCAAAAGTTCCAAACAATACGATGAACTGAAGTATGTTAAATTTAAAAAGCCAATTGAGCAACTGCAGAATAAGCGTAAAGCCAACAAAGCTCGTTAACAAAATCAAACCGCTATTGCTTGTGATCCATGTGGCGGTTTCCTCACTCATGAAAGTTGCGCCTTTTACTCCCTTTATTAGCATAAAATACACAATAACGGTAACCGAAAGGCCTCCATAAACAGCTCCGAAATAGGCAAAGCGTTTTTTGTAGTTGAACGAGAAAACAATTCGGGCAAGATACTGGATCATGGCACCAAAGCTGAAGGCGATGACGACCGAAAGCAGAATACCCGAAATGATGGCAAGTGCTTTTGAGGAGTTGATAAAATCACTGATTGGCTGTGGCGAATCGCTTTGTATGATTTTCATCATAGCAATAGCAACCGAGGCACCTAATAGCTCGAAAACTATTGAAACTGTTGTGGAAGTAGGCAGCCCCAGAGTGTTAAAGGTATCAAGCAGAATAACATCCGTTATCATTACAGCCAGAAATATCAGCATGATGTCGGAGAAATTGAACTGCCCGGGATGAAAGATCCCGCTTCGCGCAATTTCCATCATTCCTCCTGAGAATGCCGCTCCGACGAAAACCCCTAGAGCTGCAACAATCATTGTTATCCTGAATGGGGCTGCCTTTGACCCAATGGCTGAGTTAAGGAAGTTGACAGCGTCATTGGCAACACCCACAACCAAGTCGGAAATGGCGAGAAGAAACAAGATAATAACGAAAAATAAATAGATGTTTTCCACAGCTTTAGGCTTAATTGATTTTAGGTACAATATTAAAGAATCTCAACTTACTTCTCTCACTTTAAGGTTAAGAAATTGTTAACTCCATAGCTTTTTACAGATCAAAATCAGTGTGCTTGAGACATGTATTTTCAGCCAGATTATTTCAATTCCTTTAAAATCAGATTGATGTGAACTGGATAAATTTTTGCTGACTTACATTATTGTCCCTAATTTCGCAATGGTGTTTTGTAATTTTGCGGGTAGGTGCTGGTCGTTTTTGATATCAGATTTTGCATTTTGATCCTGTAATGTCAAAAAGCCCGTTTTGCAATGCGTAAATTATGCTGAATACATCGTTGATTTATTAGGAACTGTTAATGAAAACCAGCTACATGGGCCACAGATTGTTTTGTTTCACGGTTTGTATTCTCTTGATGATCGGGCATTCTTTAATAAGTAGAGGATCTGTGTCAGACACTGCCATATTTATTCCAGGTGGGAAGCCTGTTCTAAGGGTTTTTTCAAATTTTAATGCCCCGCTTGGCGAAAGTTCTGGCAAAACTTCTTTTGAGGTGCGAAGGGCATATCTGGGTTATGATTATTCGATTGAGAGAAACTGGTCAATGAAAATTGTGCTGGATATTGGAAGCCCGAATGATGATTCCCCTTATTCAATTTTAAAGAGATACGCTTATTTCAAAACGGCTTCGCTCACCTTCAATCAAGGTAATTGGGTCATCAATGGAGGAATTATTGATCTGTATAATGTTGAATATCAAGAGAAATTGTGGAATTACAGATATGTGTTTAAGTCATTTATGGATGAATATCGTTTTGGTCCCAGGGCAGATATTGGTGTGAATGCATTTTGGAAGCCGTCTTCATGGCTATCTTGTGATTTTATGGTCATGAATGGGGAGGGTTATGAACAGCTCCAAAATGATAATACTTATAAAGTTTCATTTGGCACGAACCTGAATCTGAGCACAGAAATGCTCTTACGCATTTATACGGATTATTCGCACAAGCGCTATGATGAGGCAGTAGTGGCAGCTTTGGTGGGATATCATTCTGATAATTATGCTCTTGCCTTTGAATATAATAACCGTTTTAATGAAGGTTTTGTCAAAGGCAGGAATCGCTTTGGGTATTCTGTTTATGGATGGATAACCTTAGTGGATTCATATGGTATATTTGCCCGATACGATTGGCTTTCATCGAGTAGCTCAGGAGTGAGCGGAAGACCATGGAATCTTGCCAGAGATGGTTCGGCACTTATCGGAGGTATTGAGTACCGTCCGGTGCAGAAGGTAAGGATGTCAGTTAACTATCAGGATTGGTTTCCTTATGCGTTTAATGTAAAGAACAGGCGGTCATTGTTTTTCAACCTTGAATACAAAATCTAGTGATGTATTATCGTATCATTCTTATTTGTCTTTCTTTTTTGTTGTTATTGAATTCCTGCAGGAAAAGCAACTACAGCCTGGATGGCGATTTTGTTGTGATCAGAGATCTGGGTTTCGGGATTGGTGACAGAACACTGAAGGCTGGAACTGACTACCTGATTGATGGATTGGTGTTTGTTAACGATGGTCAGGAACTGGTAATTGAGCCGGGGACAGTCATTCGTTTTAAACCCGGACAGGCTGAAAACGCTTCGGCCCTGATCGTGGCCCGTGGCGGAACGATACTGGCTGCAGGAACAGCAGAAAAGCCAATTATTTTTACTGCCGAAGCTGACGACCTCAAGGGATCTGTGCCGGTGTATGCACAGGGTTTGTGGGGCGGATTGATCATTCTTGGCAGTGCATCCATCAATAGCCCGGGAGGCGAGGCCATCATTGAAGGGTTGCCACTGAGTGAGCCGAGGGCAGTTTATGGCGGTCAGTTCGATCAGGATAATTCGGGCATCCTGCGGTATGTGTCCATCAGACATGGCGGAACCAACATTGGTCAGGGAAACGAAATTAATGGCCTTACTCTTGGAGGGGTGGGTAGTGGCACAATTATAGAATTTGTTGAGGTAGTATCAAATAAGGACGACGGCATTGAATGTTTCGGCGGAACAGTTAACCTGCGTTATTTGATTGTTGCATTCTGTGGCGATGATGCATTTGACTATGACCTTGGTTACAGGGGAAAGGTTCAGTTTTTTTGCGCATTGCAGTCTCCAGCGGGAAGTGACAGAATGATTGAGGCTGATGGCAATAGTTTTGAGAAACAGGTTGTTTTTCCATATTCGAGTCCAGATTTTATGAATTTGACTCTTGTTGGTTATCGCAATGGACAGGGTGATCAGATTGCTACCTTTAGCACTAATGCTGCCGGAACGATCAGAAACAGCATCTTCCTGAATCAGGATAATGGCATGCTGCTGGAGTATTCAGCCTTTCGCGACAACAGCTATAAACAATGGATTGATGGGAGAATTGCAGTTAGCAACAATATTTTTTTTAATGTCAGCGACAATACAGGTGATGGCATTTTCAGGGTACATGGAATAAATGGTGAACCAACATCAACGGAGGATGACCTGTTCGGTAATTATTTCTCCGCAGCTGTGAATCAAATTGTTGATCCGGGTTTTTTGCTTTCCGAAAACTTATTTCGGCTCAACCCTTCTTCACCTGAGGTTTTCACACAACTGTTTGAGACTTCTGATAATTGGTTTATTAAGGTTCCATACAAAGGAGCATTTTTTCAGGAGGATTGGGTGCATTGGACACTGCTTGGTAAAAGAGGGATTTTGCAGATTAATTAGATGTACATCAAACCTGAATGCTTGAAATAAAATGAACCAGCCAATGACTTTCATTGACTGGTCCACATTTTAGTTACAATGGATTGTCGTAATCAATCCGATCACAGAGTTTTATTGAAATTTAGGCTTCATTCCCAGGTTTTGCATGATGAAGCTATACATATCAGCACTCTCTTCTATCATTTTCGAAGTTGGTTTTCCTGCGCCATGCCCGGCTTTGGTCTCGATTCGGACAAGTACCGGGTTGCTTCCCTGATGCTTTGCCTGCAACTCAGCCATGAATTTGAAGGTATGAGCGGGTACAACGCGGTCGTCATGGTCGGCAGTTATGGCGAGTGTTGCCGGATAGCTAACACCTTCCTTGATGTTGTGAAGGGGAGAATAGCCCAGCAGATAGCGGAACATTTCTTCACTCTCGTCGCTGCGGCCATAATCATCAGCCCAGGCCCATCCAATAGTAAAATTCTGATAGCGAAGCATGTCCAACACGCCAACTATAGGTATAGCCACTTTAAACAGGTCAGGCCGTTGGGTCATACAGGCACCCACAAGCAATCCGCCGTTGGATCCACCCAAAATGGCAATTTTATCGGGATTGGTGTATTTTTCACTTATCAGATATTCAGCAGCACCGATAAAATCGTCGAATACATTTTGTTTGCTGAGCTTGGTTCCGGCTTTGTGCCAGCTTTCACCGTATTCACCACCTCCTCTTAGGTTTACAGTAACGTAAATACCTCCGTTTTCCAGAAAAGGCAGCCTTGCAATACTGAATGACGGAGTCAGGCTAATGTTAAAGCCTCCATAGCCATAAAGCAAAACAGGGTTCTTACCATTCTTCTTCAAGTCTTTGCGATAAACAACAAACATTGGAACCTTGGTGCCGTCTTTGCTTGTAAAAAATAATTGTTCAGTTACGTATGCTTCGGGATCAAAATCAACCTCACTTGTTGAATAAACTGTTGAGACATGTGTTGGCAGGTCGTATTTATACACACTCGATGGAAAAGTAAATGAGGTGAAACCATAAAAAGCAGTCTGTACTCCCTTTTCTCCGCTAAAGCCTGCCAATGTACCAATAGAAGGCAACTCAAGTTCTCTTACTTTATTTCCTTGATAATCATAAAAATAGGCTTTAGAGTTGGCGTTTTCTAAATAGGTGGCAAGCATCAGGTCACCCACAAGACTTACTGACTGAAGCACGTTTTCACTCTCGGGAATAACTTTTACCCAGGCTTCAGGCGAGGGATTGGCGGGGTCAATCATCACCAGCTGCTGCAGGGGTGCATTATAATTGGTTAGTACCAGTATTTTGCCGTCAATATGATCAACAGGCTGGAAATCATTCTCAAATCCTTCGGCAATTTTAACGAAAACAGAATTTTTATTCATTAAATCTTTAACATACAAAGCATTTCCACTTGTTGATTGCGATTCGGATATGAACACAAAACGTTCGTCTTCAGTGAGGCCTGCATAGAAATTTCTTTGCGGGTTTTCAGTGTCCTGAAAAATCAGCTGATCTTCAGACTGAGGAGTGCCGAGTTTGTGGTAATATACCTTGTGAAACTGATTGGCTCCCGAGAGTTTCTGGCCTTGAGCAGGGGCATCATACGCACTGTAAAAGAAACCGTCGCCATACCATGAAATCCCCGAGAACTTCACCCATAGAATCGTGTCAGTCAACATGCTCCGGTCTGCTATCCGCATCACAACAATTTCGTTCCAGTCACTTCCGCCTCTGCTGATGGAATAGGCGAGCAACTGACCATCGGTTGAGGGGCTGATGTTGGCAAGCGCAATTGTTCCATCATCGGATAATGTATTTGGGTCGAGCAAAACCTGAGGTTCATCTTCCAGTGATTCTCTCATATACAGCACACTCTGGTTCTGAAGGCCGTCATTTTTAAAATAAAAATAACGCTCCCCTTTTTTAAACGGGACGCCATAACGCGGGAAATTCCAGATTTTTTCAAACCTGGTTTTGAGGGCATCCCTGAAAGGAATTTTAGAGAGATAATCCTGAGTAATCAGGTTCTGGGCAGCAACCCATTCGGCTGTTTCTTCGGAATTATCGTCCTCGAGCCAGCGATACGGATCAGCAACTATAGTTCCAAAATAATCATCATTTTGTTCTACAATGCTGGTAGTGGGATACACAATTTTAACTTCTTGTTTACAACCCGATATGATACCGGCGGTTAATACACAAGCCATGATAATTCTTAATTTCATAATGTTTTCTGTTTGGTGTACACTTCATTTTGACCATGGTGCAAAACTAAAATAATTTAGTGTCAGGTCAACCATTATCATTCACGTAACAGCACCTTTATTGCTCATTTTGATGCCTTAAAACATATTTTTGATGTTCATTGAAATGCACTGGCTACTCTTGAACGAGCAGGCAGATGTTTGCGCGGTTTCCGTCTGTGTGGAGCAAGAATGCGATTGAATCACCTGTTGGTGACCATGCTGGATAAGAGATTTTATGCGGGGTTTTGTAAATCAATGTCTTATCAGTACCGTTCTTGCGGCAAATCATTAGTTCTGATCCTTTATGGTTTTCCCTGACATATGCAAGCCATTGGCTGTTTGGCGACCATGCTGGATGCAAAACATGATGTTCATCTTCAATGATTTCAAAATGCAGCTTTCCATACCAGTGGATTACCTTAAGCCTCGTGAAGGTTTCATTTGGTAATTTTGACTGATAGCAGATGTACTCGGCCTTAGGGCTCCATCTGGGATAACTGCAATTAAATTCATCCTTGCCCAGTTTGTTCAGGTTGTTGTATGTGAAGTCGTATGTATATAAGTTCCAATGCCGGTCGTTTTCTTCTTTTCCTGCAAAAGCCACCATGGTTCCGGATGTATTGGCATGGGCTTCTTTTTTTTGAAGATTCCTGTTAATCAATGGAACAGCCTGTTTGTTACCCGGATGATATTTTATTATTTCATAATTTTCCCGGGTTATGCCTGATACCATTAGAGTGCCTGTTGGTTGAAAGCAGGAAACTGAAATTTTAAAAAGCGTATCGCGTGTAAGTTGTTCAACATTGCTGTATAGCTGATTAATGCTGTTCACTTGTGGGATTTCGGATGAATCGTTTGCCAGCAAAAGCAATCGGCCGGATTGATGATCCCAGAAAAGTGATTTTGGAGCGTTTAACTTTATGTCGAGTTCGCTTAAGGTCCAGCGTTCAGCAAGCTGTGCATGACAAATCCTGAACAGAAGCACAAATAATACAATTAAAAAGCCTTTAAACATGGCGCAAAGATAAAAGGTCTAACTCAGCCCTTTTGCCCCTTGTGCGATTTCCTGAACAATTTCAGGATCGAGCAGGGTAGTGGTATCTCCAAAATCGCCGGTTTTGCCTTCGGCAATTTTGAGGAGTATCCTGCGCATGATCTTTCCCGAGCGGGTTTTGGGAAGTCCGGTGACTATCTGAATCTTATCGGGTTTTGCAAAGGAGCCGATCATATTTGAAACTGCCATCATGATCGAGTTGCGGATGCCTTCTTCGCCACCAGTACTGAAATGAGTACAAACGACAAAAGCATAGATTCCCTGCCCTTTGATGGGATGTGGAAAACCAACTACTGCCGATTCGTCAACAAGCGGGTGTTCGTTGATTGCATTTTCAATCTCTGCAGTTCCCAACCTGTGGCCCGAAACATTGATTACATCATCAACCCTTCCTAAAATTCTGTAGTATCCGTCTTCATCACGTTTCACGCCATCACCGGTGAAATACAGGTTTGAATAGGTACTGAAATATGTCTTTATAAAACGTTCATGATCGCCCCAGATGGTGCGAGCCATACCGGGCCAGGGATAACTGATGCACAGATTACCTTCGACGCTGTTTCCCAGCATTGCTTTTCCTTCCTGATCAACAATGAGTGGCTGAATGCCCATTAACGGCATAGTGGCATATGATGGCTTAGTAGGGGTAATTCCTGCCATAGGGCTGATCATAATTCCCCCTGTTTCGGTTTGCCACCAGGTATCAACAATCGGACAACGGTTTTTCCCGACATGATCGTGGTACCAGTGCCAGGCAGCTTCGTTAATTGGTTCACCCACAGTGCCAAGTACTTTCAGTGAATGAAGTTTTTTGTTCTCCAGCCATTCCAGCCCAAGTGCCATAAGCGAGCGTATGGCTGTAGGTGCCGTATAAAACTGGTTCACCTGATGCTTGTCAATGATCTCCCAAAACCTACCTGCATCAGGCCATGTCGGAACTCCTTCGAACATCAGCGTTGTCGCTCCACTGAGCAAAGGACCGTAGACCAGATAGCTGTGGCCGGTTATCCACCCAATGTCGGCCGAGCAGAAATATACATCTCCATCACCGTACTGAAAAACATTCTTAAAGGTATAGGCTGTATAAACCATATAGCCTCCGGTAGTATGCACAAGTCCTTTTGGTTTGCCCGTCGAACCGCTGGTGTATAGAATAAACAGAGGGTCTTCAGCTTCCATCTCTGCAGCAGGATGTTGTGTGTCATTGATGCTTACAAGGTAGTGCCACCATAAATCCCTTCCCGGAGTCATTGAAACATCCTCACCGGTACGCTTGAGCACAATTGAGGTAGTAACACAATTACACAAACTCATGGCTTCATCAGCAATCTGCTTGATCGGAATAGTTTTTGCGCCTCTGAATCCTCCATCAGAAGTAATCAGGAGTTTTGCACCTGCATCCTGAATCCGTTCTCCGAGTGACTGAGCCGAAAAACCTGCGAAAATAACAGAATGAACGGCGCCGATCCTGGCACAAGCCAGCAAGGCAATTACAAGCTCCGGAACCATAGGAAGGTATATGGCTACGCGGTCGCCTTTTTGAATTCCTAAACGTGTCAATACGGCCGCAAAACGATTTACTTCTGTGTATAATTCATTATATGTCAGTGTTTTATGCGCTTCTTCGGGGTTGTTTGGCTCCCAAATGATCGCGGCCTGATTGCCTCTGAAGAATAAATGGCGTTCAAAAATGTTTTCTGTGATGTTTAGCTTTGCCCCTTTAAACCACTGAACATGTCCCTTTGTAAAATCCCATTCCAGTACGTCATTCCATTTTTTTCGCCAGTAGAAGCTTTCGGCAATGTTCGACCAGAATCCTGTTGGATTAGTAACGCTTTTTTGATATTCAAAAATATAACCGCCTAAGGTGGAAATTTTAGGTACCATTGTGTTGCTTTTTAAGTTGGAGCGGTAAAAATAGTATTTCAGCAAACACAATCCCCAAAAAAGAAATAATCAGGAACCTGATTGCTGTTTTTATTCACAAGACAATTAAAAACTGATCATGATGTGGATGTATGCTTAAGGAAGCATAAGCCAATTATAGGCTTGATCTTTATCGTTGAAAATTCTGACGCTTATTATGCTGTTTTCGGATACGCCTTGAACAACAGATAGTTCCTGTAGATTATCTATGTGAAAGGCGATTTTTCTAAGTCTTGTTTTTTTTGCCTGAGGAAGCAACACACTTTCAATCCATCCGTTCAGGCGCATATCAAATTTGACGTTTTCAAGATGGCCATATATTAACACCCTGAGGGGCTGGAATTTTTCCATAAGTTCGATGAAACTGACGGCCTTTTCTATATGTGTTTTCAGATCAGTTGTCTCGTTTCCCAGGTGGTGAATAAGCAAATCATTATCCTGATCATACTCGATGTCCACAAAGTTTTTTAGCGTTGCAGTTTTGCTTTTCATGTTGTGGCTGTTGGCTGGCTATTTGGTCTTTGCCCGGAGGTTATTAACCTGTTTACTCATTGCATACAAAGATACTTCATAAGTGTACAAATACAACTTACTGGCCATAGATATTTTCTACATTAAAAACGAATTTTTAAACCTGCCATTCCGTGAATTCCTGCCTGAGGAAAATACCCGTCAAGGGTGTATTCCTGCTGGTTGTAATAGTATTTATACACCCAGCCGTTGTTCTCATATACGGTGTTCGTCAGGTTGTTAACAGCAATACTCACTTCTAGTGCCTCAACCATTTTTTGAGGTATGGTATAAGTAACTATGAAGTTACTGACAAAATACGGATCGAGGCTTCGGCTTTTTGATGATGAATTGTCGAGGTATTGCCGGCTGACATAGTTGCTGCTTATCATAATGCTGATACTTTTAACAGGGGCATAATTCAATGTGCCGCCGGCAATAGCTTCGGGTGAAAAGGAAATATTGGTTGTTCCACGTTCGAAGGAATATTGGTAGGGTTCGTTATCGGGATCATCCCAATAGTTCCAGTTGTCAACATATTCAGTGAATGATAATATTTTGTTGGTGCTCAAACTCAAATGGACGATGTATTCTAGGTTTTTAAAAATAGAACCACTTAATACATTTTCGATACCCAGCCGGTAACTTTGAGGGACGTTTGTCATAATCGGTGCACCGACATTGTTTATTTTGCCGGTGAGTACCAATTGGTTTCGGTAATCCATAAAGTACAGGTTGCTCAACCAACTGAACCAACCCTTTTTAAATGAATAACCTAGCTCATAATTTATGAGGTTCTCAAATGTAATCTGTTGGCCTGGATCAGCATCGCGGTATACAGAGCGATTTGGTTCTCGGTTTGATACCGAAACAGAGGCATACACCTCGGTTTGTTGGTTCCAGGCATAAAGAAGTCCGGCTTTCGGGTTGATGAAGTTGAAACGGTGCTGTTGGCTAATGTCTCTGAGATCGTCGTGTATCCCTTTGATTCTGTAGTTGATGAAACGATATTGAACGTCGCCATATAGCGATAGTTTTTCAGTTAGATGGTAGTTCATTTTTCCAAAAACATTAAAATCTGTTTTCAGACCCGTATTGTCATACCAACGAATTGGAAACGCTCCGTCAGGATAAAACCTGGCCCAGATGATGTGCCCGTAATGGTCGCCATCATACTGGTTTAATCCTATGCCAAAACTGCTGTTCAGCCGGCTTCTTTCGGTTTGAAGGGTAGCATGGAAACCGTAAAATGAATTGTCGAGCCATTTTTGCTGTATGAGGTCTGTTTTTTTAAGTGAAGTGTCTCCTAACACAATGTCAGTAATTCCATAATTGCTGAATTTCTGGTTGTTTTTCCAGCTTTCGTAATAACCTTTGCCATTGGTGAGGAAAGCCGCGGCGGAAAAATACCATAATGGGTTTATTTTGTGGGCCAGGTGTATTTGGTAGTAGTCTTGCTGGTAGTTGTCTGTCTGATTGGGATAATATCCTTCGGATGTGCCGTTCTGTCCTGTAATTTCACCACTGGGGTTGTATTTCCGGTTGGTTTTGAGGCTGTCCTTTGGAATGCCATACCATGCCTGATAGGTTGATTGTAACCCACTGGTCGCAAGCAGGCTGATTAAAGTTTTGTTGCTGCTCCATGATCCAGCCATGTAGTATGATTTCAAATCAGACCATCCCCTGTTGATGTAACCATCTGATTTGACCTGACTAAGCCGACCTGTCAGTGCAAGTCCGTTATTACTTCTTCCGGTTGAAAAACCAATAGTGTTTTTAAAGGTATTAAATGAGCCGGCAGCCGAGTGCAACAAACCTCCTGCTTCTTCTTCAACCATCCTGGTCTTGATGTTGATGCTTGCGCCGAATGCTGCCGCACCGTTTGAAGAGGTGCCTGCCCCACGCTGAATTTGAATATTATCTATTGAGGAAGCAAGGTCGGGAAGGTCAACGAAGAACACTCCATGCGATTCAGCATCATTTACCGGAACGCCGTTTAGGGTAACATTAATTCGGGTAAGATCGCTTCCTCTGATTCTCAGGCCGGTGTACCCAATTCCTGTGCCTGCATCAGAACTCACAACGATTGATGGGGTGGCCTGAAGCAGGTAGGGAAGATCGGTACCGAAATTCAGCTTCTCGATCTGCTTCGATTCAACATTGGAATAACTCAGGGGTGCACCTGTCAATACCCGGCCTGCCTTCACAACAACCTCTTCATTCAGATAATGGGCTTCTGACAAAGAGATGGAAAGAGGTTTATCCAACGGAGCATCAATATACAGCAATATGGTCTGATAAGCAATGTGTGATACACGAAGGAGGTAGTTTCCTGTGGACGAAACGTTCAGACTGAAGAATCCCTTGTCATCTGTAAATGTGTGTTTGGCTTGGCCCGACAGGGATACATGTGCCCCCTGAATGCCTTTGTTGTCAACATCCGACACTATTGTCCCCGAAACCAATATTTGACTGTTCGCAACAAATGCTGCAAAAAGCATTGTGAGGATTAAAAACGATTTCATTAATTTCATAACATATTGATTTAATGATTGATAAAATAATTAAATCAATAGAGGAAAACGGGATCTTGCTTACTTCTTCCCTTCGCCGGCATTACCCGGATCAGGTTCAAAGGGTGTGATCTCAGCCTGTATTTCATCCGCTTAAGGCGGTTAAGGCACCCCTATTGTTTGAGCAGGGCAAAGATAACTAAAAATTAATAGTTGTTATTTTTTAATGCCGGAATACAACTCCTTGAGATCAGAGGCTTTGAACATCAGTTGAGTAAAATTTGCAGAAAGCCGGGTTAGTGTATTTTTAATAAATTATCTTTGTACGAATCAAGTATTTGTCAGATGAACATTCTTATTCTTAACGGTCCAAACCTTAATTTTCTAGGTAAACGGGAGCCCCATATTTACGGCACAACAGGTTTTGAATCATTCTTTGATGGACTTTGTGCGCAATACACCAAACATTCATTGTCTTATGTTCAGACGAATCACGAGGGAGAATTGATCGACCATATACAGCAGGCTACTGGCAGGTTTGAAGCTATTATAATTAACCCGGGTGGTTTTGCCCACACATCAGTTGCTCTTACCGATGCATTGAGGATGCGGCAGGTTCCTGTTGTTGAAGTGCATATATCCAATATTTTTGCCAGGGAAGAGTACAGACACCATTCGCTTACTGCTTCAGCCTGTTCAGGTTGCATCACCGGTTTCGGATTAAAAGGATACGAGATTGCCCTTCAAAGCCTGATTAACGGACTAGTTGTCGAATAAATCTGTATTAAGTTCCTTAAACTCTCTCTTTCCCAGAAGAAAATAATCAATGGCAATATTCTTTCGGTAGATACCGGTTACTTTTTTTTGCTTCAGATTATTGCGTTTGTATAGTAGCTGCGGTAATTTTCTGTAAAAATGAAGATGAGCTCTGAAAACCGCAAAAAAGTGACTCATATTACCTTCCAGAAGGAACTTAACACTTGCAGCACCATCGAGGAACAGGCGTAAAACTATCACATGAGCCATCATGTTACGGGGCAGGTTTTTAACGAGCAGCGATAGATTGTTCCTGAAATTATAATATGTTTTTCTTGCCGAGATTTTTGGCAAAGTGCCCCCACCTATATGGTAAACAGTAGATTCTCCGCAATACATAATCTTAAACCCTTCGTTTTTCAGCCTCCAGCAGAAATCAATTTCTTCCATATGGGCAAAGAAACTGTCATCGAGGCCTCCATAGCGGTGATAGGCATCAGCTCTGACAAACATGCAGGCCCCGCTTGCCCAGAAAACTTCAAAAATATCATTGTATTGACCTTTATCTTCTTCAAGGTGGTTGAACAATCTGCCCCTGCAGAAAGGATATCCGAATCTATCAATAAACCCTCCGCCAGCCCCGGCATACTCAAAATGTGAAGGCATTACCAGAGAAAGTATTTTGGGCTGGCATGCAGCGATTGCCGTATCAGCCTCCATCAGGTCAATAATGGGTTTTATCCAGCCTGATGTAACCTCAATATCTGAATTCAACAGCACATAATAATCCGCTTTGATCTGGGACAGTGCCTGGTTGTAACCTTTTGTAAATCCACCGTTTGTGCTGTTGGAAATTATTCTGATCTCAGGAAATCTCTCTCTGAGCATCTCGACTGATCCATCGGTGGAGGCATTGTCGGCAACAATAACTTCTGTATCTCCTGAACTGTGTGTGATAACCCCAGGCAGAAACTTTGCCAATAGTGACTTTCCATTATAATTCAATATGACTACTGCAACTTTGGACATAGGTCAGGCGCTCTTTTTGTGTTTCCATCGACGGTGTGACCATAACCAGTTGTCAGGATTACTACGTATGGCTTCCTCAAGAAGTTTGACATAAGAATTTGTGATCTCAAGTGGCTGTGTTGCTCGTGGGTCAAGCGAAACAGGTGTGATCACAATTTCGTATCGTCCCCTGCCTGTTCGTTGTATATCGAAAAATAATACAGCATAATCAAGTGATATGGCAATCTTTTCCAAACCTAAAAAGAAAGCAGTTTCCTGATTGAGAAAAGTTGTCCAGAAGTTCGATTCTCCAAAGGTGGGTGTTTGGTCAGAGGCAATAAGCACCGCATTGGCAGAGTCCGTGGCTTTAGCTAAAACCCTGAGGGTTTTTTTATACTCTATCAGATTAGGTGTATGAAACCTAACCCTCAGTTGTGTCATATAGTCATTGAAATGAGGGTCGTGGATGGGTTTCATCACAGCAAATGCGTTATGCCTGGTTGAAAGGGCTATTTTTTTTCCAAGCCATTCCCAGTTGCCACAATGACCAATAGCGATAAAAACACTTTTTCCCTGATCATACAGTGTTGAAAGAATCTTAGGGTTTTTAATGACCATTCGTTTGTTGATCGAATCTCTGCTGATATGCTCTATTTTAATGAATTCGAACACTATGTCAGCAAGATTCCTGTAATATTTCTTTTCAATTGCCTTGATTTCACTATGACTTTTTTCCGGAAAGCTGTTTTTAAGGTTCTTCAAAGTTACTTTCCGACGATAGCGTATCAGGTAGAAAATGATCAGAAACAGGATATCTGAGAAAAAATAGAGAACAGAAAAGGGCATAAGGGCTATTAGCCACAACAATCCCCGGAGAACTTTAAACAGACCTTTAGCGATTATATTCTTCATAATATGATGACCACTGGCAAAATTAGGCTTTTTTTCAAAAGGGGTAAGTCTGAAAACCTTACTGCTGCATCGTGTGATACCATGTAGGAACATAAGTTTCGGAAAACACAAGATGACTGTCTCAAAGGGCTGTCATTTTCGAGATAATCTGCCTGTTATTTACTTGCCAGGTTGGTTGAAATAATCTGAAGCGCGATTGCCCCATGTATCTTCAGGGGATGTTTGGTCAATGTTGTTCGGGTCCCAGACTCTTTTGTAAATGTCTAATTGCCAGCGATAGTTTGCGAGTTCGCCAATGGCATCGGAATGGATCAGTACGAAGTCATTGGTAACCATGTCCTTGGAGTAGAATACAAACTTTTTGTTTCGTTGATCATTCAGTGTGTAGTAATGCCAGATTTCGTAAGGGTAGGCTCCTGGTTCACTGTAGCTTTCGGTGATCTGGTTTGGAGGGCCGTATTTCAGGTAAACCCTGCCACGGTCTGTCTGGTACCCTCTTTTGGTTTTGGTTTTGTAAGCTGCCTGAACTTTTCTGACTTCCAGGTAGTATTCATCCCATGCTTTTGAAGGGTTTTCCTGAGCGCGACCTGACCAGAAATTATAAAGGTATTTCTGCATATTGCCTGCATCGCCTGTAATAACCAGACTTTGGGCAAAACTTCTTTCAGCCTGAGTTGAAATAGGTGCAAGCGACATCAGGTGATCTTTAAGGGTGTCGGCGTTTGTGATCCTGCTTGCAAATGTGTTGTTTATATTTATGGATGCGATGTCGCCCAGGTTAAATTGCATACTGGGATTGCTGCGCTGAAAAAAAGATTTGCTAATGGCAAAGAGTTCATTTTTTTTGTTTCTGACCTCAACTACTAATTGATAATTTCCTGAAGGTAAACGTGATATGTCGAGTTTCTGTAAAAGAATGCCAACAGCAGAGGCGGTCATCTTCCTGCGCGAGAAAAATTCGAGCATCCTTTTGTTGTTTTCGTAACTTTCTATGAAATAATTAACCATATAGGGTTCATCTTTTCCGAGGAGTTTATCAGTGTTGTAAATTTCTCCATAGAAGTTCAGAGTGTTCATAGACTCAGGATAATAGGCATATACCATTGGAATAAGGTCATATCCGCTTTTGGTAAGGGCGGTGACATTGGTGGATTTCTCAAATTTTTCCAGAAGTTGTATGCCACTGAGGTTGATCTTATTTTGGGGATAAAAAAGTTCGATACGCTCAAATGATCTGAAGCCTGGTTGTTTGCTGTTCAAATCGGCAATAAGTATCTCCAGTTCGTATTCTCCATCGGGCAAAAGAAAACGTTGTTGGTCAATAAACCCAAAATTTACCGAGGAAGTATCCTGCACCGCTGGACTTTTGAGTTCATATTTGGCATAATCCCGGATGGTATCGTGCTGCCTGAACAGCATTGTGATCTCAATTGTTGAGCGAAAACTTCCATCCTGAGACATTTTATACACCACACTGCTGCCTTCGACAGCAAGGTAGGTTTCGACGAATGAACCCTGTCCGGGGATGTAAAAGGTTGCATAAGAGAAATAGGCCCTTAGGTTACCTTGTTGTGCCAGGCTGGCAATGGAAATAAAAAGGGTAAAAACAAGCAGTCGTATTCTTTTTTTCATGCAAGAGCTAAGTTTAGAAGAGAAAGATCGAATTTCTTGAGAGAATAGACAAAGGTAAACACAACTCTTGCTTTTTACAAATTGGATAAGAAAACGGTTAAGGGAACTGAGTAAGTGGATTAAGCAGGTGATAAGCAGTTTCCGGATTTTAGCTGTTGGTGGATGAATATTTTTTCTATTTTTGCAGCGGAGGAATGGCAGAGTGGTCGATTGCGGCGGTCTTGAAAACCGTTGAGGTGTCAAAGCCTCCGGGGGTTCGAATCCCTCTTCCTCCGCCAACCGTTTCAGGCGTCCGCTTAGCGGTAAAACAAAGCATCAGGCCAACCCCAAACTTGTTTGAGGTTGGCCTGATGCTTTGTTTTAAGGCCATAGGCTACGCCTGAAACGGTTGAAGCCCCCCCCCCACTGGGATCAGCGGAGCTAATCCCCCAAACCAACCCCAAACTTGTTTGAGGTTTGGCCTGATGCTTTGTTTTAAGGCCATAGGCTACGCCTGAAACGGTTGAAGCCACCCCCCAACGGGATCAGCGCAGCTAATCCCTAATAATGCGAACAAATTACAAAAAATGCGTATCTCTGGTAAGGTTATCCTATATTAATCCTTACTTTTGCACCCTGTTTTTCCGGAAACAGGACTAAGGAGAGATGGCAGAGCGGTTGAATGCGGCGGTCTCGAAAACCGTTGTCCGCCTTACGGCGGACCGGGGGTTCGAATCCCCCTCTCTCCGCCAACCGTTTCAGGCGTCCGCGTAGCGGTAACGAAAATGCCAACGCCAGCCCCAAACTCGTTTGATGGCTGGCGTTGGCATTTTCGTTTAGGCCGTAGGCCACGCCTGAAACGGTTGAAGCCCTCCCCCACAGGGATCAGCGCAGCTAATCCCCTTAACGCCAGCCCCAAACTCGTTTGATGGCTGGCGTTGGCATTTTCGTTTAGGCCGTAGGCCACGCCTGAAACGGTTGAAGCCCTCCCCCACAGGGATCAGCGCAGCTAATCCTCTGTACTTGTTCCTGGTTCCTGGTTTCTTGTTCCTTGTTCCTGGTTTCGAGTTCCTGGTTGGTTAGGCTAGTGTTTTTTTGAGGGGGGGATGAGGTTGGAGCGGAGGAGTTGTTCGACATCGGAGAGGCGGTAGTAGATTTTGGCGCCGACCTGGGAGAAGGCGATGATTTTTTCGTCGCGCCAGGTTTGGGCGGTGCGCTTGGAGATCTTCATGAGCTGGATGAACTCGGCATTGTCAATGAAGGTCTGGTTGGGGGTGAGCTGCTCGACACGGTTGTGGATCTGCTCGATACGGGCAAGTAAGGCCTGAAATTGGTCTTTTGGGATGATGATTGCTTCCATGTGCTATGATGTTAGGGTTAGTTTGAGGCAAAGGAAAGCAGGCGAAGAGGTGTCAGACAATCATAAAGCAGTCAGATGTGATTGGGTTGGTGATAAGTGGCTGATATTTAAGGATGAAGGGAAGGGGGTAAAAATGGGAAATCTGACTATTGATAGATTTATGATTTTTGATTTGAGGAGATGGGGTTTGTCAGGCAAGGTTTGGAAAAATTGTATTAAATTTGGAAAAAAATTGAAAGGATTTTGGATTTAACACATTGTATATATGTGAATTATATAAGCGGCACATATTTTGGACGTGTTAATAAGATGTTAAAATTTTAAACAGCTGAGGTATATAGTCAGCAGGAAACCAAAACAATATGAAAAAGCAACTTTATTTCTTTAGTTTAGTATTGCTGGTTTTATTGATCAGTAGTTGCCGTAAAAACATAGATGGGCCGGTAGAGCCGGACTTTGTATCATCGCAGTTTGAAGAGCAGTTTGATTGGAACACTTCGCGGATTGTAGAACTGGAGATTAAGTCCGATGCTGATCAATTTGTTCAAATAAGTTCTGTTGACAATAAGGTTCGCTATCACAGGGGCGTTTATCAGGCAAGCAATGGCGTTTACAGCGTAACTTTAAGTATTCCCAAAACAGTAAAGGAGATAAAGATAAATGCTACTATAGTGACATTGTCTGATGGAGTGATAAGTATTCAACTATAGAAAAACAAACAAAACCAAAACCAATGAAAACAACATTACTCTTTTTGCTGATATCCTTTGGTATCACCTTCGTGTCCTCTGGACAATACACCTATGTGCCTGATGATAATTTTGAACAGGCTTTGATTGAAGTGGGGTTGGATGATGTTTTGGATGGGAAGGTGTTGACGGCGAATATTGAAGATGTAATAAGTTTAACAATAGAAAATAAGGACATTACTGACTTGACAGGGATTGAAGGTTTTGTTGCACTTAAAGTATTGAATTGTAATTATAATCAACTCTCAAGTTTGGATTTTTCAAAGAATACTGCTTTAGAAAATTTATATGTTATTTATAATCAGCTAACTAACATTGATATTTCATTAAATACTGCTTTAAAGGAAATTGCTTGTTCATCAAATCTACTTACAAGTATAAATGTAACGAACAATGTCTCATTAACACATTTGGATTGTCAGGGGAATCAACTCTCAAGTTTGGATGTTACAAATAATCCAGACTTGATTTGGCTAACTTGTGGCGAAAATCAACTCACCAGTTTGGATGTTTCAAATAATCCAAATCTATATCATTTAAGATGTCAAAGCAATCTTCTTACGAATTTAGATTTAACAAACAATCCAACCGTAATTTTTTTCAGTTGTAACAACAATCAATTAACAAATCTGAATATTAAATACGGAAGCAATGGGATTTATTGGGATTTTAACGTCACAAACAACCCTAACCTCAGCTGTATACAGGTTGATGACCCAGCATGGTGGGAGGCTAACTGGACCAATATTGATCCACAGATGTATTTCAGTGAAAACTGCGCAGGCGGAGCATTCACTTTGATTCCGGATCCCAATTTTGAGCAGGCTTTGATTGATTTGGGGCTGGATGATGTAATGGATGGGAAGGTGTTGACAGCGAGTGTGGATACGGTGACAACGCTCAATGTATCACAAAAAGCCATTACGAACTTGACAGGTATTGAAGATTTTGTTGCACTTAAAATATTGAATTGTATTGATAATCAACTTACAAGTTTGGATGTCTCAAAAAACTTAGCTCTATTCAAGTTATGGTGTGGAAATAATCAAATCACCAGTTTAGACGTTACAAACAATACCTTACTTTGGCAATTAACTTGTCAACATAATCAACTCACTAGTATCTCTTGCTCTAATATGCCGAATTTGGAACATATAGAGGTATCATTAAATCAATTAGTTAGCCTAGATCTTTCCAATAATGTGTTGCTTCAAGAGGTAGGCTGCGTACATAATAACTTAACAACTTTGGTTGTAGATAATTGTGCCTCTTTGAAAACAATACATTGTTATGACAATAAAATAACCAGTTTAGATGTGAGTAGTTGTCCATCATTAATATATCTGGGATGTTACAACAATCAGCTTACAAATATTGATGTTTCTCATAATCTGTCTTTAACAAGTTTAGGTTGCTTCAATAATAAACTAACACATTTGGATGTTTCTAAAAATTTATATTTAAATCAGTTGGGCTGTAACAATAACCTTCTCGAATCTTTGAATGTTAGAAACGGAAACAATATTAATTTCACTTATTATGCAGCGAGCAGCAATCCCAATCTCACGTGCATTCAGGTAGATGATCCTGCATGGTCGGAGGCTAACTGGACCTATATTGATTCGCAGATGTATTTTTCGGTGAATTGCGGAGCATCAGGTGATGACAGTGATGGGGATGGTGTGCCTGATGATTTTGATGATTACCCAATGGATCCATTGCGGGCATTTAATAATTATTTTCCAGCCGCAGGATATGGCAGCCTGGCATTTGAAGATCTATGGCCAGGAATGGGTGATTATGACTTCAATGATGTGGTGGTGGATTACAGGTTTAAAACGGTTACCAATGCCACAAATAAAGTGGTTGAAGTATATGCCCAGTTTGTTTTAAAGGCAAGCGGAGCTTCCCTAGAGAATGGGTTTGGTTTTAATTTACCCCAAGCCTGTCAGAATCTGATCAGTCAATTAGGCGATGTGGAGGTGACAGGCAGTGAGATACATTCAAACTATATTAACCTTGTAGGAAATGGCTTTGAGGCAAATCAGACAAAACCGACTGTTATCGTATTTGATAACTTCTTTAAGGTGATGGATCACCCGGGAATAGGGCTGGGGATAAATACTGAAGCAGATAAACCTTTTGTTACGTTTGATACAGTGAATCTGCTAATTAAACCAACGGGTGCCATTTTCACAATGTTAGATTTTCAGTTTGAGCATTGGAATCCATTTATTATTGTGAATGGTGAAAGAGGAAAAGAAGTTCATTTGCCTAATCATCCACCGACCGATCTTGCAGACTTGAGCATTTTTGGAACCTATGAAGACAGCTCGAATCCAACTACCGGAAGGTATTATAAAACAGCCAATAACCTGCCATGGGCTATTAATATCGTATCTGAATTTGCATGGCCGCTTGAGAAAGTTAACATTGTTGAAGCCTACAAGCATTTCTTTGATTGGGCAATAAGTTCAGGAGCAGAATATGGTGACTGGTATGAGGATAAAGCAGGGTACAGAGAAAGAGAGAAGATTTATGCTGTGCCGGAAGATTAGTCCGGATGTTGAGTTCCCAATATTTGCCAGTAATCTGATTTACTGGCATTTTTTTTGATTACCAATATTTCCAAGTTTGACATAGGAGAATGTTTCAGTACTAATCATCGAGGTTTATCTCTGCATCGCTTTTGGGACGACTTTCAGGGCGGGAGGAGCTGAGGTATGTGCGGACGGTGGGATTGCTTAGAAGTGAGCCATCGGGATAACAGTAGTTGTTGCAGATGTGGTCAGCAACCTGGGCGATGGTGGAGGGAAGCATTGGCTTGCCGTTGACTTTTTTTTGCATCATTTTGAAATACACATCGCAAAGGACCTTCAGCTCGCCATTAAAGGGCAATCGTTTGGGGGTTCTGCTGGCTGTTTTTTGTGCCTCCATCTTTTGTTGAAGAGAATGGCGCTGGGTGTCAATGCCTGAATAGCGTTGACCGTTTTTACCTGATGTTAAAGCTGTCGAAGGACTGAATTTGGTAAGCGTGGAATAAAGCCAATGATCCAAAATGGAAATCTGAAATAGAGAATAGTGTACCCGAACGGGGTTAAAATTTTTTTATCCATCATTATTATACCCGAAAAGGTATAAGAAAACTATTTATCAAGCGAATACAGCCATTGTGAACTCTGCGAATAATGAGGAACTGGCTCTGACTATGAATGGAAGAAAAAAGAACCTGAAGAAACAGGATTTTGTCACCGCCATGAACTCCTTGAAGGTGGAAGAAAAGCAGCGGCAAAACATCTTCAATAAGATGGCAAGGGCGGTGCCAAAATGGATAGGGCAGATAGACTTGATTTTTATGGACTTAGCATTTAAAGATCAGTATAAAGCAATCTTAAAAGAAAGGTTAAGTCGGATGCAGTAGATTCTGTTTCCGGATTAATTGATTCAGGACTTAACCTCCTTTAAACTGAACCATTTATTCTTCTATACTTTCACCGGTTTTCTTGTAGTAATCCCGCAACTTTTTCATTCCGTAAGTCGCAGCAAGTGTCAGCAATAGTGCAACACACGAACCTATTGGCGCGCCGCCGCCGGGCTGGTTGTTTGAACCTCCGGCCCCTCCGCCTTCTGGTGGAGGTGGTGGAGCCTGGGCGCTTGCCAAACTCAAATTCCCTTTTGCCACCTCACTCACGGGAAAATCCAGACTAAAAACTGCTGCACCCAAACTTTTTATAAATTTTGAGTTCACTTTATAGTTTTTCACACTTTTTGTAAAAACTATAGCATCCTCATTGTAACATTTGTAAAGCAAACCCTCTTTATAAAGAGTAAATGGTGTGCTATCATTACTACATAGTATTTTCTTTGTTATAGTCATTATTTTCAAAAAAATCGACCCGCAAAGCGGGTATTATAAAAAACTCCCTGCCCTGCGGGACAGGGAGTTTAAGTTTCAAAGTGTCAAATCGCTTCGCTTTTCAAAGTGTCTAATCCTTAATGCACCGGACTGATTGTCCCATCGCTCGACTGTTGGTGGCAGAAAAGGCGCCGCTGCTGTAGAAGGTAAAGCGCAATGAATTCGCACCACTCACGGTAGCTGACCAATAGTTGCCGTAGGAGCCAGCAGACCCGAGCGAACCATCATTGTAATTACGGTGGCCGGTAAGGGGCAATTTCAGGGGGGAATTGAAAGCGCCGGCGGCATCATCGCTGCTCCAGCTCAGGCGTTCGGCATTCCACTCAGCGTCAGTAGGCAAACGATAACCTGGTGGGCAGGGGTTGTTGGTGCCGCTTACACCCTGCCACAAATTGTTGTTTTGGGGGCTACGCCAGTCATAAGGGCTGTTGGGTGCACGAATATAGTTGCCATGTCCCGGTACATCACTGTTGCTCAGGGTAGTCGTTGTGGGCGAAGTCCTCACCTGATGACCATCATCCAGCCTGCCCCACTGGTAGAGGTCGCCATAAGCCTCAGCGTCGGTGCTGCTTTGGGCTACACGGCTGGCACCAAGGTTGCGGTCCCTCCAGGTTTTTCCGGTGGCAGGGTTCGTTACGTCAGGAGTAGGCGTTACTGCATTTGAAGCATTGCTTGCTGCACTAGTTCCAACGCTGTTGGTAGCAGTAACGGTAAATGTATAAGATGTTAGATTGGTGAGCCCTGTTATCGTTATTGTGCCGCTACCCGCCTGATACAGGGTTCCTGTAATATCACCCGGATTAGAAGTGGCCGTGTATGAGGTAATGGTTGCGCCTCCATTAGAAGCCGGCGCTGTAAAAGTTACACCTGCTACTCCATCTCCTGCTACTGCAGGCCCGATGGTTGGAACATCAGGAACGGTGCGAGCCGGAGTCGCAGCATAGCCCACCATTGTTGTCCAATTAATCCCGTTATACACCTGCATTTCACCAAATTCAGCACAGTCGGTGCACCAAACAATTAGTCCGGCAGCCGGGCTGCTAATGTTATCGCGTTCTGCTTCTGTCATGCGCGGCGGCAAAAAGCCTTTTGCTGTGCTTTTTACTTCTAACATGGCCGAGCCGTGGGCGCTGCTGCCGTCAGTGGTTATGGCTACCTGGGCGCTGATACTGTAAGTTGCAATTATTGCAAATAATAAGAGTAGGTTTTTTATTATCTTCATTTTTTTTTACTTATTTAAATAGATAATTTTTTCTTGGTTAACTCAAAAAATTGTCAAAGTAACAAATCGATGCACTAATCAAAGTGTCAATCCTTAATGCAACGGACTGAGTACCCGTACGCGCTGCCGGTGTTGTTCATCATGGCATTGCTGCTGTTGAACATCAGGTATCTTTGGGACCCATTATTCACGGTAGCTGACCAATAGATGCCGGCTGAGCCAACAACGAGGAGCCCCCCATTTACACTGTCGCGGCCGCCGGCAACGGTCAACTTAAGCGGAGAGGCAAAAGCACCTGCAGAGTTGTTCGTGTTCCAACTTATTCTTTCCGCATTTAATTCTGCTTCTGTTGGTACCCGATAACCACTCGGGCAGGGGTTGTTTGTGCCGCTTACACCCTGCCACAAATTGTGGTTTTGCGGGTTGCGCCAGTCAAAGGGTGAGCTGGCAGAGATAATAAAGTTGCTATGGCCGGGCACGTCGCTGCTGCTTAGGGTCGAGGTTGTTCCTGAGTTTCGCTTTTCGTGGCCATCGGCAAGCCGCCCCCACTGGTAGAGGTCGCCATAGGCCTCAGCATCAGTGCTGCTGGTAGCAACCTGTGAAGCGCCAAGGTTGCGGTCCATCCAGCAAGTGCCGTTCTGCCCCGAAACAGTACCGTAAGTTACTTCGACACCACTATACATAAAGGTAACATTATCTCCGCAACTAAATGGCCCCACCGGGCTTATTGTGCCGGAACCGACGGCAATCTCTTTCCACACAGCAGCAGTATTGTCGTAAAAGTAAAATCGGTTATTGTCTGTATTAAAAACCATAAGTCCTGCAGCCGGGGTAATGATTGCCTCAATTTGTTCCTGTGTCATTCTGGGCGGCAAAAAGCCTTTTGCTGTGCTTTTTACTTCTAACATTGCCGAGCCGTGGGCGCTGCTGCCATCGGTGGTTACGGCTATCTGGGCGCTGATACTGTAAGTTGCAATTATTGCAAATGCTAAGAGCAGTGTTTTTAATGTTATCATATTTACTAAGTTTTTAAAATTTTAATTGTTTGGTGAAACTAAATCCCGATACTACGGGCCACAGGCGGTATTAAACTCTGCCACCTTTAGGATGGCATGGTAAAGTGTCGAAGTATCAGATGTATCAAAGTGTCAACCCTTTGGAATAGCTGCGATGCAGCTCACGCTTTGCGGCATTCTATAGGGTCAATCCTTAAGGCAGCGGACTGAAGCTCCGTAAGCACGGCCTTCGTCGGACATAAAGGCATCGTCACTGTAGAAGTAGAGGTACCAGGCGAGGACATCATTGACACTACTGGACCAGTAGCCGCTGTATGAACCCTCGCTGAAGACCGAGCCATCGAAGCCGCCGCGGAAGCCCGCCATGGGCAATTTAAGTGGCGAAGCAAAAGCTCCTGCTGCGTTATTGTTAGGTGCCCAACTTGAGCGCTCTGAATTCCACTCCGCTTCAGTAGGTAAGCGGTAGCCATCCGGACATGGGTTGTTGGTGCCGCTTACACCCTGCCACAAATTGTGGTTTTGTGGGCTGCGCCAGTCCCAGGGTGAGCTGACAGAGGTAATAAAGTTGCTATGGCCGGGCACGTCGCTGCTGCTTAGGGTCGAGGTTGTTCCTGAGTTTCGCTTTTCGTGGCCATCGGCAAGCCGCCCCCACTGGTAGAGGTCGCCATAGGCCTCAGCATCAGTGCTGCTGGTAGCAACCTGTGAAGCGCCAAGGTTGCGGTCCATCCAGCAAGTGCCGTTCTGCCCCGAAACAGTACCGTAAGTTACTTCGACACCACTATACATAAAGGTAACATTATCTCCGCAACTAAATGGCCCCACCGGGCTTATTGTGCCGGAACCGACGGCAATCTCTTTCCACACAGCAGCAGTATTGTCGTAAAAGTAAAATCGGTTATTGTCTGTATTAAAAACCATAAGTCCTGCAGCCGGGGTAATGATTGCCTCAATTTGTTCCTGTGTCATTCTGGGCGGCAAAAAGCCTTTTGCTGTGCTTTTTACTTCTAACATTGCCGAGCCGTGGGCGCTGCTGCCATCGGTGGTTACGGCTATCTGGGCGCTGATACTGTAAGTTGCAATTATTGCAAATGCTAAGAGCAGTGTTTTTAATGTTATCATATTTACTAAGTTTTTAAAATTGTTATGATTATTCATTTTCGTTTTTGTTGAATTGATACACTTTTCTTATACCATAAGCTGCGCCCAGGGCCAGCAAAATGCCGATTCCGCCACCAATTGGCGCGCCGCCGCCGGGCTGGTTGTTTGAACCTCCGGCCCCTCCGCCTTCTGGTGGAGGTGGTGGAGCCTGGGCGCTTGCCAACCCATTGAACAACAATAAAAATGCTGCTACTATAAAGACTTTTATGATTGATTTCATCTTATTTTGTTTTTGGTTATTGTTGTATAAATAATTTCCGCATGGCCATCGCCTGAGCTGTTCGCATCCTCACTAAATATGTTCCTGTGGCTACATCAACCGGAATGCTTTGCAGTCCCTGCCCGATTTCCCTGCGCAGGATCACCTGCCCGTGGATGTTAAATAGCTCGACGGTTGCTTTGGTGGCATCGGGATTGAGAATATAGAGCAGGTTGTGCTGCATGTAAGCGGTTAACACGTTGCGCGGCGGCGCCTCTGCGATACCAACCGTCCCAAACTTCAGCAAAAAACGGTCAGGGTTGTCGTCGGAATTTGCCAAGAAACTGTAAGTGGGTTCTTCGCTGAGCTTGTGAAGGGTGTTGGTGAGGACATCGTGCAGCACGATTTCCTGACCTTCAAATGTCGCTCCTGTTTCGGTGAGTTGAACAGCCATGATGCTGCTTCCCTGCACTTTTATGGAGAGTGGTATCACCGTTGATTCCGAAACAGCATCCATCGAGTTGATGGCCAGCTTCCGGCCATCGGTGGACTGAGAATAAAGTTGCGGCACCAGCGGGTCGAAACTGAAATATTTGGTAGCATCAAAAAAATCGTGTTCAGGTACTGATGTTTCGTTGAGCAAGATGGTTGTTTCGTCAAAAAATGTATCGCTGCTCAGTCGAAGCACCAGTTGGTCCGCTCCGTTTTTCATAAAGGTTTGGCCAGCTGTGTGCACCTGATGTGCGGGCTGCAAAGCAAGTACAACCTGATCGGTGACAGCCTGAACAAAGAAACCCTGCCCTGAGGCGATGGGACCATTTACTGGTTCATATCCTGCACCGCCGGCTTTGTTGGCATCATACACCTGTGCCCAAACCTCGGTAACAATATTTGTTTTAGTTACCAAACTCCAGTCAAGCCCTGAAGGATAGGGGTTGCCAATCAGGTTAAGACCTGCGTTCCAATCCCAGCTTTTCGCGGTGCTTTTAGCCAGGGTGATGTTTACATTGCCGGAGTTCAGCGCGCTGCTTTGGAAATTGTGCGTGGGATTGGCTGTGTTGTAGTTGACAATGTAACCTCTGCTGGTAACAAAATTATCACCCGGGTTGACGGTGGCAAAAGTAGGCTCTGTAGTGGTGTTTTTATAGTTCACCCAGATACCTGGATCGGGTTCGTTCCAGAGGTACAAGTCTTCATTGGTATCCGGGGCCCAGACGCTGCCTGCAATCCCCATACCGTTTACCGGTGCACTGATCATGTGCCAGGCAGAAACTTCACCAGGCATGTAGCGTTTTACGATGGCCTGGCCGCCGCCACTGTGGGTAACACTGCCCAGGTTAATAACTGAGGCATCACCCGTGGCATCGGATTCAAGTAAAAGATTGCCACCGCCGGAAATATTCAGCGTGGTGCCTGTTTCCACTTTGATGCTGGTACCCGGCTCAACCTTTAATCCCTGTGCGGAAAGCAGGGAGCCCACGGCAATAAACATCATCGTTAGTAAAAGTGTTTTAAATTTCATATGCGTTTTATTTAATGAAGGTTGGTTTGAATTAGTTTCTGCGTGTTGTGTGGTTAGATTCATGATGCCAATGCATACTTCAGATGGTTCAAAGGCTCAACAAAAGGGTATACCTTTTTACGTCTTCGATTAAAGTTACTTCGATCAATTAGATTTGGAAAGTCACTGGAATTTTCGCACTTAAGCTTGCCCCATAAATAGTTTTCGCTATCAACCCCAAGCGACTCACTTGTGATAGATAGCGCAATGATATCACAATCAGTCATCTTAGGCTTATTAGAGTAAAATTTGAGATTACCTGAGCTGTTGATTCTATCTTTGAATACCGATTTTGTCAGGTCAAAAAATTTGTCGAAATTTGAGCGTAAGTTATGCATAATAGATGTCTTGTTGTGATGAATAATACATTTAATATGCTGTTTATCAGTATTATACATAACTTATTTTTGTTTTATTTACTAACACACTTCTTATCAATTCCAACCGCACAACACGTCAGTATAAAGTAATTATAAAAGAAAGGTTAAGCCGGATGCAGTAGATTCTGTTTCCGGATTAATTGATTCCGGACTTAACTTCCTTTAAACTGAACCATTTATTCTTCTATACTTTCACCGGTTTTCTTGTAGTAATCCCGCAACTTTTTCATGCCGTAGGCTGCCCCAAATGCCAGCATCCATGTTAAACCTGAGCCCAAGGGAGCCCCCTACAATAGAACCACTGTCGGTAGTTGGGTTTTGAGGAGGTGTAGGGTGTTTGACCTATGATATAGGCTTTTATATTTACAAAATTTACGGTATTATTGTTCTGTAATAGTTCAAAATGTTTGGTTTGGTGGAAAAATCATAATAAATGCCTAATATTTATTCAGAATAATTAATCATTACACGGAACTATAGTAAGTGAGGTGGTGTGCGAGCATCCGAATTCATCTATTATAGTGAGGGTATATGTAGTCCCTGAGGGATCGGGTTTGTGGTCAATTGTTACGCCGTTATCGGCAATGAGCGTGCCACTGCTAAAAGACCAATTGTAGGAAACAGCCAAACCACAATTAAAAAACGACTGGGCTGCACTGAGGGTAACCACATCTCCCACACAGGGGCAATCGGGGCAACTGATAATGGCTATTGGCTTACAAACAGTGAGGCAATATTCATCCGAAACAAGTGTGTAACAACCATCATCAGCAACTACTTTGTAACAACCCTCCTGCGAAGCAGGTATCGAATTTCCGACGCCAACCTGCAAGCCATTATAATACCATTGATATGTAACGCCTCCTTCAGGATTCTGAACATAAAGAACAGTTGCACTACCAGTACAAATGGGGTTCTGTCCGGATATCAACGGCATCTGAGGTTCTGGCTTCAGACAAACTGATACCATATTGCTGTAGCACGGGCTGCAATTTGAGTTGGGATAACCCATTGGAAGGCAAGCAATACGGTATTGAATGCAGGTTTCGCCTGTTGGCCAGGTTTGCTGCGAACCCAAGGTTAGTTGTGGTAGTATGTTGGTGTTCTGTATTGGATTACCCGAACCAAGATTGTTCCAAGTATTGGGTTGGGTGTTCGGAAAACGATATTGCCAAACGGCATTGCAATTGAAAAAAGGCTGGTCAATAGCAATGGCTGCATCATCGCCCGGGCAGATATGATATTCATTGGTTCCTATTTGAATCAGGTTGGCACTACTGCCGGTGATGGTGCCACACACGGGCATTGGCTCTACAGAAGTGCAAGCCTGCACAGTTACAACCGGACAGCTACAATTGCTTATCACTGCCCTGAAACATATTGAATGCGGCTGCATATTGGTGAGGTTATAAGTAAAATCAAGCATGTTATCATAGGCTGGCAGATGAGTTGAGCTGCTGTTTACAATCAGGTACCAGGTAATGTTAACATAGTTGTTTCCGGAAGGATTGGGCATATTACTCACAAGCTTAACGTTAAGGTCAATATTTTCTCCTTCGCAAAACCCCTGCGAAAATTCGGCAGGAGTCACTTCCACATAAGCGGACTGAACCGGACAACATATGGTTAACACTTCCGATTCGGCTTCATAGTAGCATGTATTTGTGCCTTCGGTTATGTAAATCACAGCCCGGTAATGCCTGTCAACAAATCCTGTTGGGTGGTTGCTGCATGAAATGCTTAGGGCAGGATGGCCAGGTGGTGAAACAAATGTGAATACCTCAAAAACAGGGCTTACAGGAACAATGTCATACCAGTTAAGCCCGTTATCATCGCTGTATTGCCAGTTCACAATGGTGCCCAGTGCAGGTTGCACTGCTTGTCCGTTGTTGTCAGTCACCGAAAAATGAACCGCTTCACCATTGCATATGCTGCTCACTGTAGTGGTCTGGTTGGGATTGGAAAGTACAACCTTATGGTAATTGTATGCCGGATAAACCAACGGTGCAGTTGAAAGAATAAAATTGCTGCTAAGTCCATTGAGGGCAAAGCCGGGAGGGGTCATTCCAAATGGTGAAAGCATTCCGTGATTTGCCGAAGGACTAATATCTGTAACGGTTTGAATAGAGGTATTGTTGCCTCCGGCTACACCCTGATCAAAAGGCCAATAGGCTACCATGCCCGAAGCATTGAATGGCGGCATACAAGCACTACAATTCTCAATCAATTGAGCATGTGGTCTGGCCACATTCCACAACTTGAATTCCTCAATTTCGCCGAACCAGTCGGAAAATGGCTCGTAAGTGCCATTTTTGGTTCCCATTTCGAATGTTCTGGTATTCAACACACCTATATCAGAATAGCCTGTATTGTCCCAACGCTCCGCACAATCTAAGTAAACCTTGCAAAGGTCACCTTCGCGCACAACCGCAATATGATGCCAATTAAAATCAAAAAGCGTATTTCCCACATCAATGTAGATAATACCTCCACTGTTTGTCCCGCTGATTTCGGAGCTGTACTGAAGCCTGAAATCACCATCATGAACCCCAAACTCAAACAAGGAGCCATCGGACTGAGGATCATTAACAAAGGTGAAAAGTCGCCGGAATTCATTTTGGTAAACAGTGTTCATGTCTAATTTTATCCACATCTCAACTGTGAAATCGGCATTTGGCTGAAAATCCAGTATTGGATCAAGTGTCACATAGTCATTGTCGCCATCAAAATGCAAAGCCCTGTTTTGTGACAATGCCTGCAAACCAAGGCAAACCAATACACAAACCAAGAATACTAAAAGCTTATTTATACATGCAATCTTTTTCATAATCGATATCTTAATGTTGCTGATTCATTATTACCACCTTGTCCATCCACACCAGTTTGCCTTCCTGCAGCAATTGAAGCAGATAAATGCCTGGTTTGTAAGCATGCACTGGAATACCATGCAAGTTAGTGCCTGCACCTATATGATCTATCGTTAACACACTACCGTAAATATCAAGTAGTTGTATTACCATGCTGACTGTAGGGGCAGGCTCGAATCCTACCATTACACGTTGGCTGGCCGGATTGGGATACACCTTCACACATATGTTGTTTGTTATGCCCAGTAAACCAGATGCGCACGGATCGCATCGTTCAATTGTAAAATCGGCATACTGGATTAGTCCGTTGCAATTCGACTCAAGCACATAAATACCAACATCCGGAGCGTCAAGAACCAAATTTGTCGCACCGGGAATAATCACCATCTGAGGTTGTCCGGGGCTGTTGTCGTACCATTGATATGTGCACTGGCTTATGTATGGGCATGGCGTATCGGGAGGAATAATCATGTCGCCAACTAAAGTAATTGGCGTGTGGTCGTTGTTGCATTTATAGCACGGACCTGCTATTACAGGTATACAATCGGGATTAATTATTGCCACATCGGAAACGGCTTCATAGGGACAGCAATCATCCTGAACGACGGCATAATAATACCCTTCGAATTGCCCTGATGGCACATAATGGTGATATATTGTCGGAGATAAGGAGGTATTGGAGGTGGTTAACAAAACATCATTATGGTACCAACTGATGAGGTATTCGCAATTGCCAGCCACTGGTGAAGGCGCAAAGTGCACTTCAAATTTCAGGTGGCTTGAATAGCTGTAATCCACCTCCGCATTGAAGTATGAAATACTCAGAGGCTCTTTTACTTCAACAAGGTATTCAATATTTACCGGAGGGCACACACCGTTTTGTTTCTCAACCATAAACCATGTGGTTTCGTAAAGCTTGTTGGTGTTGTAAACCGAATTGGCTGAACCAGTATTTGGGACAGGCACGTAAACAGGTGGTTGGGTGGTGCTGTGATACCAGGTCCATTGCGATGGTGGACCAGAGCAGATTTCATCATACACCAGGGTTGCATCCTCACCGTAGCATAAAGGCATTGGTGTGTAGGGGTGCAGGTACAGATCCCCATAGGGGGCAACGTCATCATAAATTCTTATTGATACGGATGTCGTAACTATGCCGCAAATATTGCCTGCCTTTAAAACGAAAACATGGTCCGTAAAACAAGGTGTTGAACCATCAAAATCCAATTGAGGAGGCTGATAATTCAAATCGGTCGAAACCAGGTCGCCCCTATAATACCATTCTAAAAAGTCGTATCCGCAATCAATCACAACAGGTTGGGCTGTAAGCGGCAAGGGGGTCATGGTGCCACAATAGGCTGCAAGATTGGGGTTGTTAATACTCAGTCCAAATGTACTGCATAGTTGAATTTCACCAATATTTGATTCGAGCGGTAAGCTAAGGTTGGAGCAACAACCAGAACCGTCAACCCATACCAGTGCTTTTACTTCGAGGCATGACACACTGGCAGGAAAATGATTTGGAAGTATCAATAAATCAGATAGGCCGTTGCTTAACTGATAGTAATTAGTGGGCCATGAAGTTGCATTACAATCTTTCACGTACCATTGCACCTGATTCACTGTGCATGGTCCATTATAGGTGATGGGAACATAATGCAGGCCCGTGGTGCGGCAAATGTCCGTTAATGCCGGAATAGTTATGGTTGTGATTTCGGCGCAGCAAATGGTTACCTGAATACACATTTGCTGGGGTTGCCAGCATTCATCTCCATTTTCATCGAGTTCCACCACGGTTATACAAATAGTATAGGTGCCCGACTGCGCATAGGTATGTGTCCATGAATTGTTAGAAGGCGTATATCCGGCTTGGGGTGTTGTGCCATCGCCCCAGAAGGGCCCGTCGGTTGTGAACCAGTGGCACGAACCAAACTGTGGTGCAGAAATTGTTACTTCGCAGGTTAGTTCATCAACAACGGCAGTAAGCCCTTGTGCAACAAGCCCAAGGAAGTCAGATTGATTTTGGCAACAACAGCAGAATTTTTGCACAAAAGCATCCTTTGGGCCATCAGCTGTGAGCAGATAATCCAGTATGGGGTCTGGGTTAAAGTCAACGGTTCCAACAAATCCACCTGTGGTGTAAAAACAGCCATTATCATCAACTATAATGGCATTGACCAAGTCAGGATCGAAGCCTCCATTGTAGCCCTGCATTTGATACACTGAAGTATAATCGCCTGTTCCGCTTGTTAATAGGGAGATATACATATCCACAGAACCAGGGACAGATGTGCGGTGTTCGGTGGCTGCACCGGGATCAAAATCGATGGTGCCTGTAAACACTCCGCTTGTAAACACGAAGGTTTCGTCATGATTGAGAGCTATTGAAAAGCCTTTTCCAATTGAAGCTGGGTAAACGCCCTCGAAATGAGCCGTCCAACTGCATGTGCCATCATCCAGGAATTTGGCGACAAATATGTCTGCCATTCCACCGGGAATTAGATTGCCCGGACAAAAACCGGTTATCGGACCAACAGAGCCCATATATCCTACAATATAGGAACTGCCATCCGAATCAGCTACCACATCATACGAAAAATCAGGCATAGGCCCACCCATACGCTCGGCCCATTGAAATACACCTGCCTCATCGAAACACACCAAATAAGCATCTTGTTCGCCTGCTGAAGCAAGCACTGGCAGCCCTGTCCCAAAACTCAATGTTGCTTCAAAACTCCCTGTAACGAACACTTTTCCGTTGTTGTCAACCGCAATACCTGTGGCCGCATCATTCAAATCGCCGCCAAAATGCTTTACCCAATGTATGGTTTGGTTATGGTTCATTTTTACTACAAATACATCACCCAAGCCATGTGCTTGAAGGTTGGTTTGCCCAAAGGTAACCGACCCATAGAAATTGCCGGTGAAATAAATAAACCCATCATCATCAACTGCTACCGAATTGGCAATGGCATTTGTGGAACCGGTACCATATGTTGTCCATTGATGCTGGCCTTGCTGGTCAAAACAAGCCACAAAAGCATCAAAAGTGGTAAGGATTTGATATCCAGAAATATACACAAACCCGTTTGGCGCCAAGGCAATATCGAAACCACTATCGCCGTTCGTGCCACCCAACCGGCTTGCCCATAAAAAGTTGCCCGCAGGGTCTTGCTTCGCTACAAATGCATCACTTGGCCCACTGGAAGTAAGTGAATGTGTTCCAAACTGGGCAGTGCCCATAAAAGTGCCTGTTGTAAATATGTTGCCATCTGCATCCACAGCTACTGAGCTACCATAGTCGTGGGAATTTCCACCGGCTTGTTCGGCCCATTCCAGCTGATCGCAATCGTAGCTTGCCTGATTGCAACAATCATCCGAAACAAGCTCTAAACAGAACAAAAATTCAGGTAAGACATGAACCGAAAAAGTCTGGTTGCTCAAATCAATTTCCACAAGACGCGATGAGGAAGTGCCAAATTCTTCTATTGTAGTGAAATAATACTTATCCTGACAAGCCAGGTAAGCATTGCTGTAGAAGTCGAGGCTGATTACCCATCCTTCAGCAGAAGGTGGCACAAGGTTCAGGTCGAAAAGCGGGTTATAGGTTGCGCTGCAGGTTACTAGGTCAAAATTTATTTCAACAATATCCAATTCACTGTCCGATTGGTGAATGGCAAGCAGCCTGTCGGGTTCGGCAAAAGAAAGTCCGTAGAAACTATGCCAGTTTGTTAGGAAGTCGAATCCGGGTTCAATATTAATAAAGCATGCCACTGGACTGCCTGAGCTAATATTTGAAATGATGAGCAGGTTCGTGAATGTTAAAAAATACAACTCATCGATGCCATCGGTGGCAGCGGCAATTTGATCGCCATGAAAGTAACTTTCAAGTACATATCCCGAAGAGAACTGCGGTCCGGGCGTTACAATTCCGTTCAACCCTATGGTAACGAGTTCCACGGTAGCCGGAAAACCCGGCGTGGATTCAATGATTTTCAAGCCATACAGTTGATTGTTTAAAAACAGGGGTGCAGTAACCAGCTCTGAAACAGTCACTACCGTATTTGCCTCAAGTACAGCATCATAATGCAACATTACCCCATATGATCCCAATAGGTAAACAAGGTCGTTGTTAAGTGGGTTTAGTGCAGATGTGTTTGAAGGATGCAAAAATGCTGAAGGGGGCAACTGTGCACTGGGTGTCCCCGGCAATGATTGAAGTTGTGGCGGCAAGGGCAAAGAGAACCCCACAGCCTCAGCTTCAATGGGGAAACCATTGATATCGGCATAAAATCCATTGAACGTGCATAAGCCGCGGCTATGCTCTTGACTGTTCTGGCACCACAGTGCTGGATGAAGCATTATTAATAATGCTAAAGAACTCCACTTTTTGACTAGTATATGCATATAATTATTTATTGATTATACTCAATGCTGTGAAATCTAGGTAGGTAACCATAAATTAACTTGAAAGGTAGGCTTTTAATAAGGGGTTCGCTGCCTGAATTCGTATATGGCGCCTTTACAACTATGAAAGGTATATACTATTTTGTGTTTGGTATATAACCTCAATGAGTTATCCTGCTATTATAGGGTCGCTGAATGAACATCAGGGAGCAGATACAAATCGTATTCTGGAAAGCAAATGAGAGAAACTACAAGTTAGCATTCTCCAAAAACGAGATTCCGGATTTTCAATTCCCGGTCTGATTTCATCAAAATCAAAGCAGTTGAATTCCTAAACTGTTCTCAAAAAACTATAGTCGTTTGCAAGAGAGTACCATCAATTTTATAAGCGATTCTTATCCTAGCCATGAATGCTATTGCCTTTTCAATCCAAATAAGTATCTGTGGATTAAGTAAAATGATGGGTGAGATCTGTGATAAAAACGATTTGCATTACTCTAAAGAATCAATCCAGCAGCGTATAAAATAGCAAACTTAATCCTTATTGGAAGGATTAATTGCTGAATTGGGATATGATAAAATTCTAAAATTTGGTATTGCTTATATCACAATTGAATTGATTCAATTCCAACCTAACCAGTGTAATGTTAATTGAAACAAAAGGAGCGGAATAAATGTCTTTGTAGCCATGACTCAGGCACGTTCTCTGGTCGTAGGGTTTTACTAATTGAGGATGAGTCAGTTTGCTATTTTAACTGACTCATCCAAATTTAATGTTTGCTTATTGTACTTATAAGACAATGTTCACTACAAACTCATGGGCAAATTACCTTGAACTCTGTTCGTCTGTTTAGCTGATGCTCAGTTTCAGAGCATGATACTCCATCAGCACAACGATTCAGCAAGCGTGATTCCCCATATCCTATTGCAATAATCCTGCTGCGTTCGATGCCTCTCGACACAATGTAATCAACTGCAGCATTAGCCCTGTTTTGTGAAAGAAGCTGATTGTATTCATCGGACGCACGACTGTCGGTATGCGATCCAAGTTCGATATTTACTGATGTATTATCTGTCATGAACTGAACCAGCTTGTTGAGCTCAGGCATGGCATCCGTTCTGATGAACGCTTTATCCAGGTCATAATGAATGTTCTCCAGTTTAATATTTTTGTCACATTCAATTTCCTGAGCACACAATTCGAGCTTTATAAACAGGTTTTTTTCACGGTTGTATACTAACGCATTAATTTCTTCGATTTGAGAAAAGAAATTGGCCTTTTTGCCGTACAAACTATATATTCCAGTTTCAGGCAGGTGTAACACAAATCTTCCCTGCGTATCTGTGATGGTTGATTTTCGGATGGCTTTCTCATTGTTTTCAAGAATCACTGTTACCCCGGTTATTGGATTAATTGTGTTGCATGTATATGCTACACCATTTATAATGAAACTTCTATCTGCATAAACAATTTCTTTCTGGACATTTTTATCAGGTTCAAATTCGGCTTTTGTTATGACCGTCTTTTCAAGGGAAATACCATGTAGCTTGCCTTCAATAGAGTATGTGGCAGGGGTCAGATCGTCGAATGAAACCATTCCAAAGGAATTTGTTTTTCCTGTTTTTATAACTACTCCTTCGAGGTTGAAAACTGCGATATCAGTATCAGGCAGTACTTCGCCTGTATATTTGTCTCTGGCAATAACCGTTAATCCGTAATTACAGTTTTTACATATCTCATCTGGCTTTGTTGATGCTCCAAACCGGAAAATGACGCCCCCAAAGACACCTAAAGAGGATATGTTGTTCTTGACTGAATTGCGTTCAGCAACAAATTCTTTGCCCGTTAAGTATAGTTCACCTTCCGGTGTAACTTGATAATACTGGCTGCTTACGGAAAATGCCGTATCACTTTTTGCGCCAAAATGATGCATAAAATAAGTGCCAGCAGTGACACCAAAACGTTCGCTGATAAAATAATTGAATCTCAGCTGAGCTTTTCCCGTTAGCACAAAATTGTCTTTATATCCCGCATGAAAATTCAATAAGATTGGAGCAGGAATTGTCGCTGACAGTTTTGTATAACCTCCCTTAATTGAGGCCAAACCTGCACGAATATCGAGCTGTACACTAAATTTACGATTCCATCCTACATACCTGAATCCAGGTCCTAATCCGTAGAAAACCCTGGTTACGGGATCTTCTGTAAGTTTGAAATCACTTATAAGCTCAATAGGATTATAATCGGTATTATACAAATTAACAGTAGGAAATGTGTTTTTTGGCTTGTTACGCAAATAATCAACATCCACACCTAATCCAACTGATCTCCAGAAATAATCCACCGAAACACCGCCCATAATTCCTCCTTTATAATCTATGAAGGGCATGTTGTTGCGATACCACTGGAGAATATCATAACCTCCGCGAGCAGATATAGATAATTCGTACTTGTAGGGTTTTGCCTTTTCAGGCTTTTCATTTTGTGCTAAAGCAGAGGTGCCCGCCAAAAATAGTATTAGTACTAATAAGTTAATTCGTTTCATTTCATTCTGTTTTTGATTAACAACTATTTAATTATCGCCCAAATATTTATGCATTTATACGTGTCATTCACCCTTTATATAGGGCGATTAAAACGACAAATATTTCTTTCACGAACTTATCTCTATTCACATCTCAGCATACAATTCGATTGACATATAACATTGAGAAAAAATGAAAACTCATGGTTACATCGTATGAATTCATTGTAAAACTATGAAATCTGAAATGCAAAAAGCTAAACAATGAGCCAATGGTATTATCTGTTGTGTGAATGTTTCATTGTGACCTACTAACGGAAGAATAATAGCCAGTAATCCCTTGTTCGTTTTGACTGCATTTACAACCATTTCAGCATAACCATTACCGTCATGGATGCTTATCCGTGGGTTCTGCAACCAACGTTCAGACATATGTTCGGAACACCTCTGAAGATCAAAGCGGGGAACGATATATACTCCTGATGCTGATCGTTCCTACCTGGGCAATAGACCTCATTTTTCGTGCTGATTGTTCCAAGCGTTTTATGGTTGATCTGGCCACCTCGCTTTCATTTGTAACTGCACCAGAGATGGCTGTCCTTAATTATCGGGTCATTCATTGCTTTAAGCGGAAGATTTAGCAGGCTTGGAATTAAGTTTAATCAAGTACAAAGGGCACAATAATCGTTACTTTTGTTCCTGGATTTTGACTGCCTTGATTTAGTGGTGCGTTGGTTATGCTGGTTTCAACTTTCAGTTTTTTACCAATTAGCTCAAGTCTTTTCATAGTCAGGTCCATTCCCATTTGCAGATGTGAGTCCTTTTGCCGGGTTTGTAAAGCGGCCTTTTCAATCCCAATCCCATTGTCCTCCACCACAATACGCAAAGACTTCTCATCTATTTTTGTGACATAAATGCCAATAACACCTCCACCTTCCAGACTAGAAATCCCATGCCATATCGCATTTTCGACAATGGGTTGAAGGATCATGGTGGGTATCAATACATCCTCTTCAATGCCATCGGCTATGTCAATCACAAAGCTGAAACGGTTGTTCATCCGCAACCTTTCAAGGTCGAGGTAGTTACGCAGCCGATCAACCTCTTCATCCAGAGGTATCATGCTGGTTTTGATTGCGTTCATATTCTGCCTGATAAGTCTGGCAAATTGTGAAAGGTACAAACCTGCATCGGATGGGTTGTTATTAAGGATATAACTTTGTATTGACCCAAGGGTGTTAAAAATAAAATGTGGGTTCATCAGTGCATTAAGTGCTTTTTGCTCAAGAAGCAGCATTTGATGGGCTGTTTCCTGCTCCCGAAGCAATTTGTTCTTTCGGCGGATGTAAAGGCCGGAAAGTAAACCGGCAAAGCACATTGCAACTGCTAAGATAGACAATGGATGCTGAAAAAAAGTGGGTTTAACATGAATGTAATGATGCATTTCATTGCTCCACTCACTGTTAGGAAGTCTGGCTTTAAACTTAAATGTATATTTCCCCGGATTGAGGTCCTGATAAACAATATTACTGCTTTGCTGAATTGTCCAGCCAGTATCCATGCCTTCCATCATATATGCATATGTGGCTTTTTCGGCTGAGAAATGAATGCTGCTCATAGTAAAGCTGAAACTATGGCTACCTCTTACGATACTCGTTTCGTTTCCAATCATCATTGGAGTTCCGTTGAATAATTTCTGGCCGAAATAGGCGATTGGTTTGGTGGCTGCTGTGCTCACAATTGTATGTAAGGGTATAGAACTCAGTCCGTCTTCTGTCGCCACATATAGTATTTGATTATGGACTTTAATTTGATGGATGTTGTTGAACCGGATGTTTAAGCTGTTGATCTGAACCTTTTTGCCATCGAGGGCATCGAATAAATCCGGGCACCAATACAGGTGGCTGTTGCTAGCAATAAACAAGATGGAATCTCCATCATAACACATTGACCTGATCTGCATTGGAAGTTTTTGCTCCATATGGGTAGTTACCATATGTAAAGTGTCCTCATGGAACAACCAAAGAGAATCACCACTGATGTTGAACAGTTGGGTTTCATTACTCAGGTTAAGATGCTGCCGGATTGTTTTGCCAAAAAGCAGTCTCAATGGTGCATAAGGTATAATCGTATCATTGTCTATTTTATAAATAACTTTTCCATTGGCGAATAACTGTCCTGATGAATTGTAAAAAACAAATGTGAATCTCTCGTGGAAATTTCGTTCAGCAAATAACCCTTGGTGGTTTTGTCGAAATTCGTATAAAAAAAGGGGATAAAAGGCAGTCAGACTTCTTTCATCCGGCGACAAGGCAAATTGTTTCACAGGTTTGTTGCTTGTGCTGTACAGCTTAAGCCCGAAATTCTTATTGCTACTGTATTTCATTAAAAAGAATTTCAGGGCCTGATTGGGTTCATTCAGAATAACCAAGCCGTTTTCAAACATGCTGATTTGATTGATACCCCCTTCCGATACCAGATCGCTTGACCGCTGAAGCATATTGTTGCTGAGGTGATACAAATAGCTGCCATCGCTGAGCAAAAGACTGTTCTCATTTGCTTTCGCGAGGGCTTTTATGCCCGTGCCTGAGAACTGCTGCGCATAAATATGCTCGTGCTGCAGTACGGAAGGATGGAAAAGATAGACACCGTTACCGAGGGTTGCTAACCATAAGTTTCCTTCATGGTCTTCAATCAGATTTTGCGCTTGTTCAATGTCGAAATGCCGGATCAGTACACCTTTTTTGTACACGTAAATTCCTGTAAAATATGATGAAAGCCAGACATGTGCATTCTTATCTTCTAGTATATCTGTGATGATTTCATCTGTTTTACGGTGTTCGAACAACAAACTGTCAACAAGCTTAAAGCCATTATATTTAAGTATCTTATACTCTTTATCTTTCTTGTTGAATGCGTCAAGGAAAAAGCAGCCATTTTGCTGATTAAATGCCCTGTCAAATGCAAATGTGCTCTGATAAGTAATAAGAGAATCTGAAAGAGTGTTTGCCTTATATAACCCATCTAAGAGATGCAGCCAAAATACGCCCTCGTGCTTTTCGATTCTATTGATCATATGCGCCTGACGTATCCCTGATATCCTTTGGCATTGAAATTGTTTCGATATAAGCTGGTATTTCGAAACCTTATTCTCCGGGTCAAGTACAAAGATTTCCCTGTTCAGGTTGCTGTAAAAATACAGGCTTCCTTCAGGATCTTCATACAACCGTCGAAAGTACATGTTGTTGCTCAGGCTGTCAAGATATGCTGTATTTAGGATAGTGAACAAATGGTCATTTTGCAGAAAGCTAAACTTACCATTAAGATGAAACAGCCACAATCGACCTTGCGAATCTTCCTCTATGCGCATGACTTCATTATTGGGAAGTCCATCGGCAGTGGTGTAGGTTTTGAAATTGGTTCCGTCAAAGCGCACCACACCTGCATCGGTAGCAAACCAAATGAATTTCCGGCTGTCCTGAAATACATTGTAAACATTGTTTGAAGGCAAGCCATCATTGATGGTAATTTGCCTGATATAGGGATTCTGACCATGTAAGTTTTTACTTACGATCATGAAAAGTAACAGTATCCTTATAAACAGGCGGGCGGGCATGCTAGGTTATAAGTTTGGAGATTTGCGAAACAGCATCCTTGAACTCCTGAACCTTACGCCTTGAGATACTCAATCGTGTTCCATCCATGAGTTCGGCAAAGTTGCCTTGATAGCTGTTATATGCTTTCAAAAAGTGAAGGTTGATCAGCGTAGATTTGTGGATGCGAAAAAAGTCAGGGCCTTCGAGGATTTTTTCGAAGTCGCCGAGCGATCGTGTGGCTACGATTTTTTTCAGGCCCGAAAAATGCAGGATGGTGTAATTACTGTCAGCCTCCAAATACATGATTTCACACACTTTAACAATATGAAAACCAAACTGCTCTGGGACTGTTATTTTTTCAATGCATTTTGATGGCTGTTTGATCTGGTCTATCAGCCCTGTAATGGATTCCTGATATACCTCTTGTGCCACGGATCTGCTTTTCCGGTGTTCAAGATATGCAATAGCTTTTTGCACTGCATCCTTTAATTCAAGGGCATTGACAGGTTTTAGAAGATAGTCTATTGCATTAGCACGCAGTGCCTTTAGTGCATATTCCTGATAGGCTGTCACAAAAATAATGGCATAATCGTTGACTGAGATAGACTGAAGAAATTGAAACCCATCTTCCTTGGGCATCGAAATGTCAAGAAAAATCAGGTTTACTTCATATTGCCGAAGCAGCTCCCTGCCTTGCTCCGCCGAATCTGCCACACCGCATATGAAAATATCCGGACAATTATGCCTGATAAGGGCAACCATAGCTTCCCTGATGTGAAACTCGTCATCAATAATTATGGCTCTGGTTTTGTTCATGCCCTACAAAGATACATACTTACCCGGGGGTGTAAACGACTTTTTCGGGAAATGCATGTTTGAGACCACCAACGGTATCAGATAGTACATTTTTGGTCAGATACAGCTAATGCTTCAGGTAGAAGTATGTTGGTTCCCTCTTAAAAATATGTTGCAGTTTGCTCAAAACTCAATCAAAAACAAAAAACTAAAAAAGTGACAGTTGCTTCCGGCCAATATAAACAGGTGAAAAACAAAATGAAAGTACCTGACCCGCTTTCTGAAGTAAAAAAGCACACCGGTAATAAAGGAAAACCTTATCTCAAGGATCAGCGAAGCTAATCCCCTTAACGCCAGCCCCAAACTCGTTTGAGGGCTGGCGTTGGCATTTTCGTTAAGGCCATCGGCCTCGCCTGCATCGGTTGAAGCCTCCCTCCAAACGGGATCAGCGCAACTAATCCCCTGTACTTGTTTCTTGTTTCTTGTTTCTTGTTTCTGGTTACTTGTTTCTGGTTACTTGTTCCTAGTTTCTTGTTCCTGTTTGATAGGGTCTTGTGGGGTAGAGTGAGGTGATGGATAATACGCTTTGAGTTTCAGTTTATTTTTCACCTAATGGTTTGATATTCTGTTTGTTCTTTTTGCTTAATCAAAAAGAACAAAAAAATCAAGAATGCGTATACTTGTCTTTGACCCGCATGGCGGAGGAGCTTTCAGCGGCAATTATCCATCGAAGGTGGATCGTTCAGTTGCCTATGCGGCCCGCAATACAGCCAAGAATCTTTTTGCAGCAGGGCTGTGTAAGCGGGTAACGGACCCAAACTTGGTTAGTAATAATGTGTGAATCATATAACTCTTTCTATTCATTGTATAATGCTTTCCGCTATGAATAGCTCCAATTTTGCATTTTAAAATCATTAATCAGTTCGGTATAAACCGAAATAATAATTCTAAACAAACACAAGATGAAAAGAAGATATGCTTTAATCAGTTTTGCTGCTTTTGCAGTATTTGCCCTATTTTTGCTTTCACAGCAGAGTTGTAAGAAAGATAGCAATACCAAAAACCCGGTATTCTCAGTTAAACTTATTGATGCCCCTTCAGCCTATGATGCTGTAAATGTAGAAATAGTCGGAATGGAGGCCAACTTCGGCACAGGTTGGACAGTTCTGGCGATGGGCAATTCAGGGGTATATAATCTTTTGAATTTTACCAACGGTAACTCACTGGCACTTATCAACGATACGGTTATGGAACCATGCATCATATCAGAATTGCGATTGATTCTTGGAATCAATAATACAGTTGTTGCAGATGGCGTGACACATGAGCTAAAAACTCCATCGGGACAAACTTCCGGATATAAGGTTAAAATGGATCCGCAAAATTTGATTGCCGGTGGTGTATACAATTTAATACTGGATTTTAACGCGCAAAAATCAGTTCATGTAACGGGGAACGGTACTTATATGCTTAAACCGGTCGTGACAGGATATCTGGAAACTTCTATTGGTAGTATTGCAGGAACAATTTTGCCTTTCGAGGGTGCTTATTACGTTGAAGCAACCACAGCAACCGATACTTCTGGAACATACATCAACCAAACGAACGGGCAGTTCCTTATTTCAGCTGTTATGCCTGGGAACTATCATGTGAAATTTTTTCCAAATGCAGGTCATTCAGAGAAAATAGTATCCGGTGTTGTAGTTGCCGTAGGCCAAACAACCCAGTTGGGAACTATAATCATTGAATAAATGAGGTTTAAAGGTAGATTTGAATCGTAAGGCACAAAACCTATGCTTTTTCAAATCATTCTACCTGCCAGAAAATGAACCCTTACTATACGCAATAAGGAAGTTGCCTTGTGGCAACTTTATGCAGCAAGCAGATACACAATAAACAAGAGGTAGATTTTGACCTCTTGTTTTTTTTATTCTTTGGATACCTTCGCTCACGTTATCTAAAACCTGAAAACGAATTGTAAACAGGGTGGTTGCATCATCGGTTGATTTTTCATGCTCTGGTACTTTACCCAGCTCCTGTCGTTTTTATCAGCTTCGTATGATTGATTACATGCAAGGAGTGAGCTGGTCAGTAAATTAGGATGAGCATAGGGCGGTGGTTGGCAATGAAGGGCTTTATTGACAAGCTTGAAGGGACGAAGAGAACCTCAAAACTCAATCAAAAACAAAAAACTAAAAAAGTGACAAATGCTACCAGCCAGAATAAAGAGGTGAAAAACAAAATGAAAGTACCTGACCCTTTTTTTGAGGTAAAAAAGCACGCCGGCAGTATAGGAGAGTCCTCCGGCAAGCAACAGCCAAAGCGACAAAGGGGGCACGTTGCGGATCACCGGTACAATAGCCACCACCACCAGCCAGCCCATGAGCACATACAGCCAGGCTGATAACTTTCGCCAGCGAGCCGAATAAAACCAGATTTTAAACACAACACCACTGATCGCCAAAGCCCAGATGCTGCCAAATAAAGTCCACCCAATCGGGCCTCTCAGCGAAATAAGCGAAATCGGTGTATAAGAGCCGGCAATCAGGAGATATATGGCAGCGTGGTCAAACTTATTCAGGTAGTATTTGAGGCGTGGTCGGGCTGCGGCATGAAACAAAGTGGAGGCTGCATAAAGTGTTATCATAGTAAGACCAAAAACCGTATAACTTACCACATGCCAGACGGTTCCGTAGATAGCCCCCAGCACGATCAGAACAGTCATGCCGGCAGTGGCCAACAACACGCCTGCTGCATGCGATACAGTGTTGAAAATTTCCTCCTTGCGACGGTTTCTTTTGTAGGTTTCGTTCATGGTTTTTTATGTCCTGATGGATTCCCAAACGAAAGAATCATTTATTCATTGTCTCAGCCCGGATAATGAATGGGTGCACCCGGCCCCAGAGGCAGGTTGAATAAGGCCCATACAATCAGCAGCACTGTCCAGAACACAAAGAAAAACAATGAATAAGGCAGCATGGTTGATATTAAAGTGCCGATGCCTGCTTTGCTGTCGTATTTTTCAAAATACACAATAATCAGGGCAAAGAAACTCATCATGGGCGAAATAATGTTGGTCACACTGTCGCCCACCCTGAAAATTGCCTGAGACAATTCGGGCGAATAACCCAGCAACATAAACATCGGAATAAATACCGGTCCAAGGATGGCCCATTTGGCCGAAGCGCTTCCAATAAACATATTGATAAACCCTGAAAGTAAAACAAACAGGATAATCAGGGGCACCAGTCCGATGTTGCTTTGCTGGAGGAAAGAAGCGCCTTCTATGGCAATGATGAGTCCAAGGTTGCTCCATTTGAAGTAGGCCACAAACTGAGATGCGAAAAACACCAGCACCATAAAGGCGGCAAGACTTTTAAAACTGTCCACCATACCGCGGATCACGTCTGCGTCTTTTTTAAATTTTCCGGTAATAAAGCCATAGAGCACACCCAGACTGCCCGACATAAAAAACAACAAGGCGATAAATCCTTTTAACAAGGGAGATCTGAGCAGGGATTGTTCCGGTCCTCTGAAAAAGCCGTTTTCGGGAATCAAAGTGAGCAGCAGGAGTGCAGTCCATGCCAAACTGGCAAAAACAACCGCCCTGATTCCCTTTTTTTCGATGGGCGACAGGCGGTTTATGGGTTCCTGTGGCACATCACCCTCGTAGGTTCCAAGCCTTGGCTCCACAATCCGGTTTGTGACCCATGTGCCCAGAAAGGCAATAAGCAGGGTAGAGACGGCCATGAAATAATAATTTGCTGTGGGCAACACATAATAATCCGTATCGAGGATCCTTGCTGATTCGGTGGAAAGTCCGGCCAGCAATGGATCAATGGTTCCGATGAAAAAGTTGGCGCTGAATCCGCCGGATACTCCCGCAAAAGCAGCTGCCATTCCGGCCACAGGATGCCTTCCTACTGCATGGAAAATAATGCCGGCCATAGGAATAATCAATATATATCCCAGATCAGAGGCTGTGTTGGACAATATACCGGAGAGAATAATAACAAATGTGAGTAGTCTCTTGGGGGATTTGATGACCAGCATCCTGATTACTGCGCTGATCAGGCCCGAGCTTTCGGCTATTCCAATGCCAAGCAACGCAACCATAACAATTCCCAAAGGTGCAAATCCGGTGTAATTATCTACCATCTCCAGGAAAATCCGGTGGACGCCTTCTTTTGAAAACAGGTTTACAATATGCACCTCAGCCTGTGTGGCGGGATGTATGGCAGTCCAGTCGAAAAAGTGCCCGATCCACGACAGGACAAGCACCGACACTGCCAGCAAGGCAAAGAGTGTTGCAGGGTGGGGCAGGGCGTTGCCGCCTACTTCGACAAAATGAAGAAATCTCGAAAACAGACCAGTGCGGCCTGAGGATTTTGGTGTACTCATCGGGAGGGAATGTTAATGATGCTGCAGGCAAAAATAATCATTTCGCCCAAAAAGCCATTCACTTTCCCGGGAAGTAGTCTGCAATATCTGCAAGGATACGCATGCTGTATGTAAGTTGGTTGTCCGACAGGTAAGGTGCGGGACCAAACCTTAGCGATGTGCCACGGTAGTCGGTGAGCACGCCTTCCTGGTGTAGTTGCTTGCAAAACCAATCGGCATGATTTGTTTTGAGTACCAGAAATCCTGCCCTTTGTTCATGTTTTATGCCGGTATCCATTGAAATGATATGTTCGGGTATATCAGCTTCTAAAAAAGTTTTGGCCAGCAAAGAAGTCTGGTGTTGGCTTACTTCCCGCAAGAATTCCGGGCTTAATCCATGTTTTCTGAAGAACTGAAATACAGCGGCTGCCCTGTAATGGCTTATGGGATCGTAGGTTGAGCCTGCAAACAGGTCGTGGCCCTGTCCATATGCGGTTTTGCCGGTATTCTTGCCGGCAAGCATGCTGAATTCGCTGAACCAGCCTGTGATCACCGGCCTCAGCTTACAATCGGCAGGGAACCTCATGAAACAATTTCCTTCGCCGAGCTGACAATATTTGTACCCACCACCAATAATAAATGCCTGTTGCAGTTTTAGTCTTCTGACCGTAAACGGTATGGCATTCACCGCATGGTAGGCGTCCACCAGCAGATATACACCTTTTCGGTTGCAGGCTTCGGCCAAAGCATCAAGATCAGGCAATATAAGCCCGGTTTCATAAAAAACCGCACTCACAATCACGGCGGAGGTTTTTTCGTCTATGGCATCAATAATTTTCCCGACTATTTGATGCAAAGGATCGGTAGCCACACGAACCACGCCTATGCCTTCTTCCTCGAGGCGTGCCAGTTGCCTGCGGACTGTATGAAACTCGCCATCGGTGGTCACAATCTTTGGTTTTTGCTTCAAAGGAAGGGCCGACAAAAAACGCAACACCAGATCGTGGGTGTTAGGCGCAAGCGCAATTAAGCCATCCGTATCATCAAGGATTGAGGCATAGCCTTTTCTGACTGCTTCAGCTTTTTCGAAGGCAGGTCCCCATTTGTCGTCAACAAGGGTTGCCGCATCATGCCACGCTTCTTCCATGCCATCAAAGGCTACATCGGGCCATGCCTGATGCGAATGCCCTGTGAGCAGGAGCCTTCCGGCAACATTGAATTTCAGGTAGTGGTCAGCAAGGGCGTTGGGTTGTTGACTTAGCTGTTGCACAGTGTATTTCATATAATTAAGATATTCAGAATGAAGTTCTTATTTGCCATAGGTCGGGGAAAAGTGGATTGGAGAGTGTGCTTCTGAGGTAATCCACACCTGCTGAACCACCTGTGCCTGCCTTGAAA
>Ga0351861_1002_pt1 | contig 73966 bp, 56 predicted proteins | sample BONcelHFGM3001F9_FD_206795 | JGI IMG/M metagenome (GOLD analysis project Ga0351861, IMG submission 206795) | Enriched cells from coal bed in the Powder River Basin, Montana, United States - BONCAT cells FGM rep2 HSBNCT.FGM.300.1.F9 ...
CCTCTTATGAGGAAGAAATCACCGTTGTAAAAAATACTACCCGCGTACAAAAAGGTGAGGCTGGTCCGGTAATGTCAGGTGCTGAAATTTTAGATTTCCAGCAACTGGTACGCAAGGTGCCTGTTCCCGATAATGTATTTGAGTATGCTGTCGGCCTTGTTTCCAAAACCCGTCCCAATACTATTCGTGCCCATGAGTGGACCAACAAATACATCAGTTGGGGTGCAGGTCCAAGGGCTTCCCAATACCTGATTCTGGGTGCAAAATGCCATGCGCTTATCAATGGCAAATACACACCTGACATAGAAGATGTTAAAACCGTTGCCCTTCCCGTACTTAGGCACAGGATTGTGAGAAACTATACTGCCGAGGCAGAAGGCATCAGCATGGAAGATATCATTTCCAGATTAATTTAATTACTGAAACACGGATAAGCAATGAACAAAACTCAAAAACAGTTCTCCCTTATTTTCATTGCATTGGTTGGATTGATACTGTTGATCTGGTTTATCTCCGGATCCGAAAAAAATACAGCCTCATCAGTTGAAGTTAGTGCCAAAAAAGGGACTTTTAAAATAACAGTCACAACAACAGGGGAGCTCGAAGCAAGGAGTTCTGAGAAAATCTTTGGCCCATCTCCAACCCTGCTGCGCGAAGCAAGAATTTGGCAACTTAAGATTGATGACATTATTCCCGATGGCACCATTGTTGACTCTGGTGATTATGTTGCCCAGCTCGACAGGACTGAACTTACCAACAAACTGAAAGATCAGGAAATTGATATTGAGCAGTTTCAAAACAATTTCACCAAAACCCAGCTCGACACAACAATGGAACTCAGGGCAACCCGAAACGAGTTGATCAATCTGCGATATGCCCTTGAAGAAGCTCAGATTGCTGTTGATCAGTCAATCTATGAACCTCCGGCCTCCCAACGACAAGTACAAATAGAATTTGACAGGGCAGGCCGTTCACTCGATCAGGCTGAACGAAACTATTCGCTTAAATATGAAAAAGCTGTGGCCAACATGTCAGAAGTGGCTACTGCACTGAAGAAAAAGCAAAGTGAATACGCTAAGTTTATCGAACTGAGCCGGGAGTTTACCATACGCGCACCAAAATCAGGCATGGTGATATATCAGCGCGACTGGGACGGAAAGAAAAGAGGGATCGGATCTTCCATTTCCTCATGGGAAAACGTAGTGGCCACACTGCCCAACCTGAAGGAAATGATCACCAAAACCTACATCAACGAAATTGACATTTCAAAAGTAAAAGTCGGACAGCCGGTAGAAATCGGAGTTGACGCATTTCCCGAAAAAAGGTTCACCGGACAGGTTATCGAAGTGGCCAACATTGGCGAACAACTCAGGAATTCTAATGCACGCGTATTTGAAGTGAAAAAAGTAATATGAGAAAAGAACTGGCTCTGGTGATCATTTAATGGTAGGTTATATGTGTACTAACTATTGATTAAACAGCTTATTGCATTGCATTATTTCAAAAAACCTCGATTTCGTTGTTTCTCAGGGCTTTCTCATAAACTTCCTGGTGCATTTCTTTCAACAACTCAAGTTTTCGCTTGTTAAGAATGATGTCACGAATGTTGGCATATTCAAATTCGAGGGGTGAAAGGCTTTCGCGTATCATGAAATCCCTGAAAAGTATCAGATAAACGAAGGGTTCGTCAACAAATTCTACATAACGGTTATTGTTCAGGAATACCTCTTGATTGTAGGCCACCAAGGGGATTTGAAGCAATAGTTCATCAAATTTTATCCAGTTTTCTTCATCAAGGTAATAGGCAATTGCATGTCGCTGGGCAAGAGTATTCAAAGAGTCAAGATTAAGTATTGTTCTGTTTTTCAGCAGCTTTCTAAACCTGATGAGTTCCTTTGAGTCCGATGGCAGTACAGTGTACACCACTTTAACTATATTGTACTTGAGCTCAAAATTTGATTTATTATCTTCATAATAACGCTCGATTTCTCTTTCGGTGACTACAGTATCGAGTTTTTGTCTTATTAGTTCCGTTTCGTAAGTATAGATGATGAGTGAGTTACGGTAATCTTCCAGTTTTTTGCTGAAATCAGTCTGGCTGGGAGTGAGGTTCCTTTCGGCCTGACGCACCAGTATGCGTTTCCTCAGCCAGTTGTCAATAAAGTTTCTAACCAGCATAATGCTGTCGTTAACAGAGGTCCCTGGCGGAACAACGCCCTCAAGGTCAGCTTCACTTAAATAGTTTCCGTAGGCTTTGGCCAACACCGCTCCTTTTTCCGGGTTGGGAGCGGAGTTGCATGCTGCCAAAAAAAGCAACGCAATGGAAGCGCTGATCAGAAACCGGCTCATCGTCCCGACAGGCTAACCTCCTCAAGCAGTTGATGTCTGACAACTAAGGGGTATTTTTTCCGTAGCTCTTCCACCCAAATCTTTTCAAGATAATTTTGATAGTCAGAAGTAATCATGCCTCTGGCTTCATCAAGTTCTTTGGGAAGAGGTGGATGTATTTCCCTGATTTTAATGATGATGGTTTGGTTGTCAACATCAGAAAACAGTTGGTTGATGCTATTCTCTTTCCATTCAATCTGATCGAGGAAACGACTATCGCCACGTTCAAATTTTCCGGGTTGAATGCGCACCGATCTGATTGAATCGGCATCAAATGCCTGGGCAACTGATCCGTCATCGGGCAGAGTTTCGATAAGCTTTCGGGTTTTATCCACCTCCAAGGAATTACTTACTGTAAAAATAGTGGAACTTGCCCTTTCGCCCCACATGTAATTGTTTCTGTGTTTGTTATAGAATTCTTTAAGACCAGAAGTGTCTTTAACGGCATAGGACCAAACTTTTTTATCCATAAGATCGAAGAGCAAAATTCCATCTCGGTATTCATTCATCAGTGCACCGAATTCCTTGTGCTTTGTTTCGAGTCGGGCATCTTCCCAGGCAATACAGCTTTCACGTACAAAATCATTCAGGAGCTTGTATCCGTAGGCTTCAGCAGTCATGCCATCTTGTTTTTTCTGGTTTTTTGCCACAAAAGCAGTAAAATCAGCTACAGTATAAGCTTTTTTATCCAGGTTGAACAAGGTTTTCTTGTTGGCTTTATGTGGGTTGGCATTGAATGAGCCTTGAAGCAGCGAGCTGTCGAGGCTGCTCATGAACTTACTGACATTTTTTTGGTTCAGGGCAAACCCAGACTCTTTTTTGATCTGAGAAATCACAGCATCTTCGCTCTTTTTTGCTCTTCCGTCTTTTGCTATCCTGTCTTTCAGTGCTGTTTTTTCCTCTTCAAATGAGCCCGGGGGCTCGTTGGCGATGAATTTGATGATGTGAAAACCATAGATAGTTTGCAAGGGGGGGGCTATTTCGCCCGGTTTCATTTTTTTTATGGTTTCGACAAATTCAGGCACAATCCTGTTTACGGTAAACTTTGCCAGTTTTCCTTCGCGGGCTGCCGAGCCTCTGTCTTCAGAATATTGAACAACGGCATCTTCAAAGGATGTGCCTTCCAGTATTTTGGCGTATATTTTGTCAATTTTAGCTTTCTTTTCGGCAACTTCTTCATCAGTGGCGCCCGGGTTGACAGATACATAAATGTGAGCAGCTTCGATGCTGCCTGTTGCATCTGTAACTTCGGTTACTTTGATCAGGTGGTAACCAAAATCACTGCGCACAGGCATCGAAAGGCTGCCGACAGGTGTGTTGTAGGCTCCGTTTTCAAATGGATAAACCATGTCAAACACAGAAAAATATCCCAGGTCGCCTTTGTTTCCGGGCCTGAATGGGCGCTGGTTTGGGATGGCTTCCCGGTCTTTGGCTGATGGATCGTCCGATTCCTGTCCGGCAATTGCAGCAAAGGATTCGCCATTGAGTATTCTTTGCCTGATGCTCATAATTTTTTGGTAGGCTGCCAGGGTGTCTTTGGGTGCAGCATCTTTACTCAGGCTGATCAGGATATGGCTGGCCCTGATGTCTTTCAGCTTACGCTGGTAAGCTTCTTCAAGGAGTTGTTCTGTTACCTTTTCGTCGGTGAAGTAGGGTTTCGAAAGTTGTGACCTGTAACCGGCAAGCTCAGTGATGAAGGCCTTATTGGTGTCCATTTTCAGCGATTTGGCTTCAGCTACTTTAAGCCTGAAATTGACATACAATTCGAGATATTCCTCAAGAGATTTCTTGTCCAGGGTTTCGTTGTTCAAATTGTTTTTCCTGAACACATCCATGAACTCTTTAACTGTGATGTTCTCGTTGCCGATGGTAATCAGCGGTTTGTTGTCAAGAGATTTCTGAGCCTGCAGATCAGAAGAAAATAAAGTAAAAAGCAGGCTGCATAAGATGAAAAGTCTGGTTACTGAATAATGATTCATTTGGTTCATATCGTTAGTGTTACAATTAATGCTTTTGTTGTCTTAATTCCCTCTGCTGTAATTGGGGGCTTCGCGTGTGATGGTGATGTCGTGCGGATGGCTTTCGTGCATTCCGGCTGAAGTAATTTTTATAAAGCGCGCCTTCCAGAGTTCAGCTATGCTGGCCGATCCTGTGTAGCCCATGCCGGCCCTCAGTCCTCCGGTCATCTGATGGATCACTTCAGATAGTGTACCCTTATAAGGAACTCTACCGACGATTCCTTCGGGCACTAATTTTTTAATATCGTCTTCGGTGTCCTGAAAATACCGGTCTTTTGATCCTTCCTGCATGGCTTCGATGGAACCCATGCCACGATAGGTTTTGTATTTACGGCCTTCATAAATGATGGTTTCGCCAGGCGATTCCTCGACACCTGCAAACAGCGATCCTGCCATTATGCTATAGGCTCCTGCTGCAAGCGCTTTTACGATGTCGCCGGTGAACCGTATGCCTCCATCTGCAATAACAGGAATTCCGCTGCCTTCAACAGCTTTAGCAACTTCATACACTGCTGTGAGTTGTGGAACACCGACCCCTGCAATCACACGTGTGGTGCAGATGGAGCCCGGGCCTATCCCTACCTTGATGGCATCTGCCCCAATGTTCATAAGGTCACGGGCTGCTTCGGCTGTGGCAATGTTTCCAATAACCAGATCAATACTCTGATACATTTTTTTTATTCTACCAGCCATTTCCATCACCCCTTTCGAATGGCCATGGGCTGTGTCAACTACAATGGCATCTACTCCGGATTCAACAAGTGCAGCTACACGTTCCAGGGTGTTTGAGGCCACGCCGACAGCGGCAGCTACTCTCAGCCTTCCCCTGTCGTCCTTGCATGCATTGGGTCTTGCTTTGATCTTGATAATGTCTTTATAAGTGATCAGGCCGATAAGCCTGAAATTCTTGTCCACAACCGGAAGTTTTTCAATGCGATACTGCTGAAGAATGTCGGCTGCCTTTTCAAAATCAGTAAACTCTGTGGTTGTAATAAGGTTTTCGCGGGTCATTACATCAAAGATGGGGATGTTTAACCTGCGTTCGAAGCGAAGGTCGCGATTAGTGACAATGCCCACAAGTTTGTTGTCTTTGTCAACCACCGGGATGCCGCCAATATGAAATTCGTGCATGATTTTTAATGCATCCTGAACCGTAGCGTCAACCATCATGGTAATGGGATCGATTATCATTCCGTTCTCTGCCCTTTTTACCTTTCGAACCTCTGCAGCTTGCTTTTCGATCGTCATGTTTTTGTGTATCACGCCAATACCTCCTTCCTGAGCCATTGCTATGGCCATTATTGAATCGGTGACGGTGTCCATTGCCGCCGATACAATTGGTATTCTCATGCTGATGTTGCGCGAAAATGAAGTGCTTAAGCTAACCTCACGGGGCAAAACCTCACTGTATGCGGGCAACAGAAGCACATCATCATAAGTAAGACCTTCACCAACAAATTTATCACTGGCAAATGACATGGTACACTTGTTTTAAAGTGGTGCAAATGTATTAAAAAACACGCAACCTAATGGCGCTTCCTTGTTGAAGACTTTAGGAAATGAAGCATCGAAATGTTCAGTTGCTAATTGTGTTTTGTTGCTGAATAGCCAAACCTTATTTGTGCCGCTAGTAAGTTAAGTGATTGAAATACAATTTATTGAATTTTAATTTAAAAGGGAATGAACCAATAAAAACGGTGTCAAAGTAATAATATTAAGTTATTGAGGTGTAAAGGGGTATGATGAGCTGATCTTTCTTGTTTTAACACTTTTTAATAATGTTCGTTGATAAAAGAAATACCTGTCAACTAATAAAGGATTCAACACAAAAACAAGAAAAGCAAGTGATTGCTGACCTTCTATTATTTTAAAATTAAAATGGATAACCAATAGCCACATTCAGTATCAGGTTTTCACTTCTCCAGGAGGGGCTTGCGAAGTTAATTTCATCCATAACCCATTTGTTTCCTTCAAGCCAGGGTTTTCGCAGTGGCATTGCCAGGTCGAACCGCAGCAGGAAGAAGGAAACATCAATTCTTAACCCGAATCCGGCACCAACAGCAATCTCATTGGTGAAACCGGTGAATGAAAACGGGCTTCCCATAGTAGATGGGTTTGATTTGAGCAGCCATACATTGCCCGCGTCTGTAAAAAGAGCTCCTTTCAGAAATCGGTAGATGTTGAAACGATACTCCGCATTGATTTCCAGTTTTACATCGCCGCCTAACCGCAGAAATCCGAGGCTGTCAGCGATCTGATTGTAGGTGCCCGGACCCACGGTATTGATGCTGAATGCGCGGATACTGCTTGGCCCCCCGCTGAAAAACTGTTTGATATAGGGCAAAGTAGATGAGTTTCCATAAGGAACGGCTATACCTGTATAAGCCCGTAATGCTATTTTATTTTTATTCGGAAAATTGTAATAAACCCGGCCATCGAGGCTCATTCGTGCAAACTGCGAATAAGAAGACCCAACGATAAGCGAGGGGTTTTCTGAAGAAATCTTTTTGCCTGCAATGATATTTACCAATGAAAAGGAATTCCCTGCAATTTCGCTGGTGAGTTGAAAATAAGTTTGCACCTTTTTATCGGGCAATACCTGTTCATTGTAGGTAAAAATATAACTTGCCCCGGCAATGAACTGGTCTTCATAGCTCTTTTTAAGAAAAGGATTGGATTCCAGCAATGCAATGAAAGCATCCGATTTATTCCCTACGACGGTATAGCTGACAATAACAGGGTTCAATTCATGTTCTTTCCGGATATCTTCTTTCCATCTATATCCGTATATAAACTGCAATGAGCGCATATCGAAGTAGTTGCCTCTGTTAAGATAGTCAAAAGATAGCGACAATCTTGTTTTGGGCAGAAAAGTACTGCTTGTTCGCTTCATGTAAAACGGAACGATAAACCTTGGGAAAATCAATTCAATTTTTGGATTCAGGGAGTAGGATTGGAGGTTTTTATTGTCCCCGCCCAATTGGGTCTCCCAGGAGCCTGACATGCTAAAGTTTAGCATCTCAGCACCTTTAAAGGCATTTCTGTTGAGCACACTGACATTCAAACGTGGGCCCGAATAATTATTTGATTTTGATACAACGTCCAACTCTGCCTTGAAGGCAAATTTTGGAATCGCAGTCATAAGAATGGTTACATCTAAATATCCAGGCGTAGTGGTATCGCTTTCATTAAACTTAACACTGACAAACTTGAAATTCCCCATCGACATCAGTCGGTTAAGCGTAGTATTATGGTTCTTTCGGGCATAGATTTCATTTTTTCGTAGAAAAACGGATCTGGCTATGACTGATGGTCTGATGAACGCTTGACGTTCTTTGCCCAGAAACAGGAAGTTCCCATATATCACAGTGTCTTTGGCTCTGATGAGAGCCCTTTCATTCAATGAATAAGCCTGATCAATGTATACATGGTTGATCCGGTAAACTATCAAAGCTTCCTGAGGTACACTGTCTTTCAGGGTAAGTTTATAAACCACGCTTTTATCGGTTTCTGAAGTATCGGCTTTGAAAAGTAAAAAATCAGGATCGAAGTAGAAATAGCCATTGTTTTTGAGTAACGCATCAATCCGGTTTCTTTCATTCTTCAGTTTATCCAGGTTGTAATCCTCACCGGGTTTAATCAACGATTTCTTCTTTTCAGATAGTATAATACGACTCATACCAGTGTCGGCAACAGCATAGTTCAACTCTTCAACAATAAATGGTTTGTGAACATGACTGGTATAATAGATTTTTGCGGTGTGCTTCTTTTCTTTTATGTTGTATTCCGTATTGCTTTTGAAGATTCCAATGTTATACAGTTTGGCATCGATAACCGAAGCAGTTACCATAGGTTTCACATGGCTGATGAGTACAGGGGCTTCTCCGGTTCTCTTCATCCATTTCCTGAATTTACTTTTTGGGTTATCGCCGGCTGCCATATACCTCCACAGCTTGAAACGCATCCCTAATATGCGGCTGTTGGGCTTTGGGAATAAGGCACTCTCAGCGGTCTTTCTGGTAAACCGCTTCTGCTTTCTGCTAAGCTTTTCTCCCGACTCTATGTTGACATCTGCACCAGCATAAAGTTTTTCTCCCTTGGGCAAATGTTTTGTTCCGCTGCATGCTGCCATCAAGAGGCAAAGAATGATCAGAAAGTATTTCGTCAAAAATAAGCGTTTCATGGCTGTTCGTTATTTGATGAATCTTTCTTTTTCCTCGGTGCTTTGAAGAATTGCTTCCATCTGTTAAAGTTGCGCACATACACAATGCCAATGCCGGTTTCAACCAACTGTCCTTCGATTGCGCCTTCATACTGGTTGTGGCTGAATCCTCTCAGACGGTATCGTCCGTCTTTTGTTAATTTGTATTCGACCGTAACATCTGTGGTAATATTACTTGCTGAATTTTGTTTCGCCCGTTCGCCTTCAACATCAACCACACCGCCCACCTGAACGGTTAACCGATCATTGAAAAGCTGCTTTTTTGCTCCTATATCTACCTGAGTTCGCCCCTCTGCCTCTCCTGTTTCATAGTCATCGTAGGATTGAACGTCAAAATTCAGCTCAACCCCTGGCACAACCTTTGCGCTTAATTTGTTTAATTCAGACGATAAAAACTTGCCTACTGTGGAGCGCACCACCGACGATGCCCCAAGATTTGCCTCAGATTGCAATGGATTTTCCTGAATAAACCGGCCTAAAACCAGCAAGGCAAATACCTGCTTATTCAAAGCCGACGGATCTTCATTTAACATAGTCAGTTTGGCATCCACAGCACCTCCAAATATCCCTTTATCCTCGGGCCTTAGCTGAATATCGAAACTGATTTCAGGTTTCATAATGGCACCCCGTAGTTTCAGATAGACCAGAAAGGGGTATCGCTGCTTATAGGTATTTTGATCTGCCTCGCTCAGGCCGGCAATCTGATCGGCCACCAGATCTATTGGAGAGGCCCTTACTGTATAAATGGCATTGATCGAAACGTCAGCATCCAATGGGTCTCCGTTCCAGATGAGTGTGCTGCCCGGATCGATATCGAATTTTCTTTTAACAATGGATTCAAGCGTTACGATGTAGCTGCCTTCGTTCAGATTGTAGGCGCCGGTAAGGCTCATTTTTCCACTACGGTCAATGGTAAGGTTGAGGGCAGCTTCGCCCCTTACCACTAATGAATCAGAAGAAGTTGGATCCATCATTAACCTGAGTGTGGCTTCTTTATCAACCTCTATGATGGAGGAGAGGTCAAATCCGGTGAACCCAGATTGCTGTGCTTCCACTGGTTCGTCACGATAAAGAATAGAGTTGATTTTATGCTTGTTGTCTATGACAACCACATCTTCGCCTCTGTAAGTTGTCAGCTTGTCTTCAGGAACAGCAAAAGTGAAATTTGAACCATCTTTCATTTTAATTCGGGCGTTAATCACCGGAAGCGACATTGGCCCCTTGACACTAATTTTGCTGTCGATGATCATACGGCCGTAAAACACCTCGTTATCCTCCGAATGGGTATTAAACAAAAGGAAGTCCTCTGTTTTTACGTCTAATGCAAATATGAAATCCTGAAAATTTTTCATTTTAACTGTACCATTGATGGTTGCCGCGTGCCCGTGGGGGTCAAGCAGGGTGAACGAATCGAAATAGAGCCCGTCCTTTTTCAATTGTACGGTTTCATTTTTCAAATGCAGCATATTGTTTAATGCCGAGGGTTTGATAAAAGAATTGTTAAATGTAACCTGGCCGGTAATTTCGGGCGAAGCTGTGTTGCCTTCAACAGAGATATTGCCTGTAAGATTACCTGATGCCTCAGTGATGGCTCCCATCGAAAATGCTTCAAGGGTTTTGAGCGAAAGCGAGGTAATATCAGCTTTTATGCTGACAGAATTATCACCACCTTTCGGGATAAAATACCCGTTGGCCGATACATTATTCTCAGGACCTGATAATTTCACATCAATATCAAAACGCTGGGAGCTTGGATTATCAGCAGTCATGGACAGGTTTCCGATGGGTATTTCACGCACAATCAGATCAGTGATCTGCAAATCAGCTGTCAGGCCATAAGCATCCTTAACCCTGATCAGCATAGCTTTCCCGTCAACAGTACCTATTATCAGACTGGTATCCTTTGATACGACCCCTGAAATATCATTCAGGTCAAAATGATTGATAACAATGCTTAAATCGTCGTTGAACGTATCATTTACTGAGTGAACTTTAACCTGACTACCCGATTTGCTCAGGAAAAGATTGTGGATTAAAAATCCCGTTTCCCCGAAAGCTAAATAATTATCTTCGGCGATGTCCCAACGATCGTCCATCAGATAGAAATCTTTGGGGTCGAATGTAAGTTTGTAGTTGGTATTTTCCTTTACAATCTGCGCATTGATCAGCAGTTTTTTGTTTTGCTTGTCGTCGATGGATGACACCGTTGCATAAATGGTTGAATCGGTCAGTTGTCCGGTAACCAAAAAGTTATCAAGGTTGAATTGCGGCCCTGTTATTCTGGTGCTGGACATTTTATAGCTTAGTGCACTCGGGTTTGAGCTTACATCCAGCAACAGGTTTCTGATTTCAATGGAGCCATAAACGATTTTTTTCATTTCAGCATTCAGTTTCAGGTCACCTCTTTCACTATTGAAACTACCTCTGATAAGTCCCGGATCAAACTCCTTCAATTGTGGCACGAATAAATCTGCCAGGATGGGATGATTGTGAAGTTGTAACTCAAACTCAAAATTCTGGTGATCATTTATGCTTGCTGTCAAATCGGGCTCCGAAAATGGGAAATAATTGTTCAGGAATTTTTTGATCTCCGTGGCCAGAAATGCCGGCGAGAAAGTCCCTTTGTATTTTAGACCGACCAGTGCATTGTTAACCGTCAATTCACTTTTTTTCGATTCGTTGATAGAAGCCAGCATGAAAGATTCGAGCAGATATTCCTTGTCATCATGAGCGATGTAAATATTTGTAATCCCGGCAGTTCCGTTAATTTCACCTGCTGTTTTTCCTTTCAAATCTGATTCAGCCACCAAACTGATCCTGATGTCTTTATCGCTTATTTTCAATTTCTGAAGATTGGCCCCCTTCAGGTTCAGTTTGAATTTGTACTGTTCCTCACCAGGATTCATGTTGACCATTCCGTCAAAGGCGAAGGCTGCGTACTGATCATCGAGCTTGATTTGCCCTTCGAATTTCTGGCCGGTAATTTCGCCATCAACCATTAGTTTGTGGTAATTGTAACGGTTAAAGTAAGCTTCTGAAACATCCGCCCTGATCTCTGCCCTGATCGTATTTTTGTCTAACCCCTTCCCCTTGGTTTCCGCTGTTAGCGACACAGGACCATACATTGCCGTGTCCATCATCAGCTGTCCGACATCGAATTTATCAAGGCTTATTTTGCCACTAAAATTTTCGCTCTTATCCACCAAAGCCGAAATATCCGCCGAACCATAGCTGCTGCTCATGGCCACTGTTGTGACAAATGACTTCAGTTCGCCTTTGAAATTTACACGCAGGCCGATGGTTTCCGGCAGCGAGATGCTATCGGGGATTGCAGCACCAGCCATCATTTTTATGTCTTTTCGGCCAGAATGAATGATGAGATTCGGGAAATTAAACCAGGCAGCTTCAGCATCGGGCAAGCCTCTGATAGTAAAATCGGCTTTTACGTTGGTATTGCTTCCTGTTTTGATACTCAGGTTTTTCCCCTTTAGGTTGTTGATAGGTCCGTTTATGTTGCCGGAAACGGTAGTTATGTTTGCCGTGTTTTTAAAAAACGGCTGTTTGTCTAGTTCCGAATTGAAATACACAATCTCAGAATTCCTAACCCGAACATTTCTCATATCTGCATTCAGAAACATGAACGGCAGTGAATCTTTGAGCGTGGCCAGGGAAGAAAACCGGATGTTCAGATCAGCATCTATGGCAGAATTGGCGGTTTTGACAACCAGTTTTTTCGCTGTAATGGAATGCATATCCATGCTGAATTCAGTAGCAAACTGGCTGATTGAAAAATTATGCTGATTAACCGTAGAGAATTCATTTACAGTAACTGCTGTTTTTGCCATTGACCAATAAAAGTCGTCGGCTTTCAGCGTTAAATTCCGATAGCTCATATGATTGGCGTCAAAAGTGTTATTCAATACAGGCATATTTACTACATGGTATGCCAGGGCGTTGTCATCCAGCTCAATACGCTCAACAGTAACCTTCCAATCGCTGTTTCCGGCAGCGGCATCGTAAGCTTTGCCATGTGTTTCAGTTGCCGGATCTTTGTCAATGGTATTGTAACTGACATTGCTTTTTGATAGGAAAACCATTGCTGATGAAACCGTTTGTTTGTTCAGGTCGATGACTGAATTTTTCAGATCAAGACGATTTACGGTAGCAACGACAGACTGCCTGATGACAGAATCGCCGTAACTGATACGGGCATCGCTGATCTCAATTTTCCTGGCCGAAATTTTCGGTAAAGCGTTTTCAGTTTCTTCGTCTGTCGGTTCTAAAGCTTTACTGATCAGCACATCACCAGTTAATTTTTCGATGGTCACTTCGTCAATATCATAAATTGATTTTGCCAGATCGATTCGATCCATTGACAGCTTTAACTGTTTCATATTCAGTGCTGCATACGTTCCACCGTATTGATCATCAAAGAGAAAACGGATATTCTTTAACCCGACTTTATCGACACTGATCACCCATTTACTGCTTTTTTCGGGCTCTTCCACCTTTGGCCTGGCTGTGTCGCTGAATGCGGTAAGCAGGAAATTAAAGTTGTATAGGGAGTCGGCTTCGGTGCGCCGGAGGTTGGCTACAACATCTTCAAGTGCAAGAGAGTTGATGTCAATCTTGTTTTTAAGCAGTGCAAACAGGCCAACGTTGACTTTAATTTCGCCTGCATACAGCAATGTATCATTATGAACATCTTCAAGAAATAGCCCTTTAATAACCACGGATTTGGGGAAGGAGATGGCTATTTTTTTCAGTTCAATTCTTGTATGGGTTTTGCTGCTGACAAAATCAATGGCATATCCGGTAATCTTGTTTTGAATTGCAGGAAACTGAATCAGTACGGCGATCAAAATAAACAACACAACAAAACTGAAGGCCACCCACAAGATTACCCTCACTATTTTTTTCAGCAATACACCATATTTATTCATCTTCAGAAACAGAATACTGATGAAACAATTATCATGCTCAATTATTTGTCCTTGATGATTCTTCTTTTACTGCCTGGCCCCAAAGCGGATATCCAAATCACAACTTAAGTTATACACATTTCAACTCCCCGATTGATGCCATAACCATCAAAAAAAAATAGACTCATTTCCAAAATTTGGAGGAGCTTAAGCGAATACAAATATGAATCAATCAGACAGAATATGCGTTATATAATTATTTCGAAGAGTTGCATTATTCACTCTTTGCAGGACATGCGAAACATTATCTGAGAGACCCGAATTTGTTCGAACGCATTTGCAAATTGCTATCAATTATTTTCAGGAGCTTTCCACGAATTATTGGTTTTGAGATATAGTCGTTACATCCGGCTTCAATTGTTTTCTCTTTATCATTTAGAAGCCCGTGGGCTGTTTGTGCAATAATCACCACCTCCTTGTTAAACCCCCGGATGAGCCTGGTTGCCTCATATCCATCCATTTCCGGCATCTTCATGTCCATCAGAACCAATTCAATATCAGGGTGATCACGGCAGACTTCAACTGCTTCACGACCAGTTCGTGCGTACAATATTTCCCGGGCAATATTTGTGATTATGGTTGAAATATACATTTCCGAGGTTGGGTCATCTTCAACAATTAATATTTTCAGGTTGCATGATTGTTTTTCTGCATATGTACTTGCTGCTTCAGTTAATTTTTCAATTTTGTCTTCCTTTAGCGGATTCCAGGGAATAGTAAAATAAAAAGTGGAGCCGCTGGCTTCGTTGAGCTCCATATTTATCTGTTGCTTCGAAACACTTTCAACCCAAATTTTTCCCCCCAGCAATTCTACATAGGCTTTTGAGATAGACAAGCCCAGCCCGGCACCTTCGTAATTTCGGCTTAGTGACTCGCTTCCTTGCCTGAATCTGTCAAAGATCAATTCTTTTTGTTCCGTAGTAACTCCCTGGCCTGTATCTCTTACAAAGAACTCAAGGAAGTCTTCTTTTTTTATATAACCAATTTCAATTGTGCCTTTCTGGGTAAACTTTAGTGCGTTTTTTACAAGATTGGTAAGTACAGCATATAGTTTTTCCTTATCAGTGATTACATTAGCAGTTCGTTCATGAGGCAGATTGCTGATATAAAGGCGAATGCCTTTTAATTCTGCTTCCAGTTTAAAGAAATTGAAGATTTCCCTAATCTGTTCGTTTACATTTGTTTCTGAAAGCAAGATTTCGATCTGGCCGGAGTCAACTCTGGATATACTAATGATATCATTGATAATATTGAGCATTCTGTCGCCGCTTTTTTCAATGATTTTGATATATTCCTGTTGCTCATCACCTGTGAGATGTGGTTCTTTAAGCAGACTGGTAAAGCCCAGAATACCATTCATCGGTGTTCTGATTTCGTGGCTCATATTAGCCAGAAAGGCTGATTTTAACCGATCGCTTTCTTCTGCTTTATCTTTTGACTTTACCAATTCTTTTTCTAACTCTTTTCGACTTGAAATATCACGGCAACTGCCATAAACCCATCCATTGGGAAGCAGAACGGTATTCAGGTCTGTATCTACTAAACTACCGTCTTTCTTAACCAATTCTATTTCGGAATAGGAGCTGCCCGTATTAAATAACCGCTGAAAAACCTGAGAATATTCTTCCATTCTGTTTCGGGGTGAAATATCGGCGATTGTAAACTTTAGAAATTCTTCTTTTGAATAACCCAATAAATCAACAGCTTGTTTATTGACGTATATGTATTTACCTGCTTTATCAGTAATAAAAATCGCATCAGCTGAATTCTCAGTAATTATCTTGAACTTCTCTTCGCTTTCTTTAAGTTTGTTTTCAGAGTTTTTCCGCTCTGTGATGTCTTCAGCTATCCCTAATATTTCTATCAGATTGCCGCTAACATCGCTCAGCAAAGAAATGCTAATATTAACCCATACAATAGCTCCGTTTTTATGAACATATCTTTTTTCCAAGGTATATGAATAAATTTTGCCAGTCGTCAAATCAGTAAAACTCTTCATATCCTTGTCAACATCTTCGGGATAAGTAAAATCTGTAAACTTCATTCCGGATAGTTCATCTGTACTATAGCCGATCATTTTGGATAATACTAAATTCGAAATGAGAATCTTACCTTGCTTATCAATTAGTGCTATTGCAAACGGAGCCTGATCAAATATTGCTCTAAAACGTTTTTCGCTGTCATTAATTTTCTGCTGAATATGTTTGCGTTCGGTAATATCGCTCGAAATCCCTATAATACCAGTTAATTTACTATTTGAGTCAAGTATTGGTGTATCGGTTACTAAGGCAGGAAAACTACTTCCGTCTTTTCTTTTTACCTGAAATTCTCCAGTCCATGATTTCCCTTCACTCAAATTTTTCATTATCTCAATGGCTTGCTCATTGGATTGCTGAGCAGGTGTTAAATTGATAATATTTTGACCCATTGCTTCAGAAGACGACCAACCATATATTTTTTTCGCCGCATTATTCCAGTAAATCACTTGGCCCATTAAGTCAGTGGCAATAACAGCCTGACCAACATTATTGATCAGGTCAGCCTGAAATTCTATCTCTTTTATTATGTTTATGCGATCAGTAATGTCCCTGATATTGCACTGGATTACTTTAATATTATTACACAGGTACACATTGCTTACGAACTCAACGTGAATGATACGTCCATCATAAGTTTCAAGAGGTAAATCATCATAGCGAACATATTCTTCTTGTTGCAGTTCCAGAAATTTCTCTTTGTTCTCATAAATATCCTTAAAAGTACCTATTTCCCATATGAATTTTTCAATAAATTCTTTTTTTGAATAGCCCAACAAATCAATTAGAAATGGATTAACGTCGACGATCTTCCCTGTTTCAGCATCGAGAATAAGGATTCCGTCTTTTGCCGATTCAAAGAGACTGCGGTAACGGGTTTCCAGGATAGACAAAGCAACTTCAGATTGTTTGCGATTGGTAATATCCTGAGCTACTGTAGCAACGACATTTTTCCCTTCCGTATCAAAAATATTGGTTGAATTCCATAGTACGGTCTTGACTATATTATCTTTTGTCATCAGATCTACTTCAATAACCTCAGGCCGGTCATTGTTCAACGATTCTTTGATTAATTCGAGTGACGAATCAGCTTTATCTTTAGGAAAGAGATTGTGGAGTTTAATTTCTTTCAGACCTGTCAGTTTGTAACCGATCAGTTCTTCAAAGGCTTTGTTGTACCGTGTTATCACGGAGTCAGTATCCCAGATGATAATTGGCACATGAGCATGATTAAAAAGAATGTCAAGGTATTCATTCGTCATGCGCTCTCTTTCGGTGTAAAAATCTTCAGAGATTTTACGATTGGTAATATCCTCTATTGCCAATAAAATAATCATTTCCTTTTCAGGTGTTTGTAGAATCTGACGGGCATTCAGAAGCATTGTCCGTTTTCCTATTGCAGAGAAAACATGTTGCACTTCGAAGTTTTCGTAGCTTGACTTTTCGGGCAGAATGTTCTCCAGCAACTCTCTAAGCGCAGGAATATCCCACTGGCTGTTTCCAAGTTCGTAAATGAGTTTCCCGACAGTCATTTCCTCGTTAACCTTGAAGAATTTGTAAAATGAACTATTCGCCCTGACTACATGCAGATTCTTATTCAATAAAAGCAGCGGTTCCCTGATGGTGTTGATGATGCTTTCGGTTAGTTCGCCTACCTCATCTTCTGTTTTCTTTGCTTTAGCAGACTCTGTCCGGGCAGCTTCCAAAACATCAATTTCGGATTTCTTTTCGAGCACAGACTTTTTTAGAGATGTCATAATCTTTCAGTTTTATTGTTTAGGAATGCACTGCGCAAAAGGACAGACCTGGGTCTGATTCATGGTTTTCTACCTGCCGATAATTGCAAACGGCTACTGTTTCAGTGTTTCTAATTATCATGTTAGCGACCATAAGTTTCATAGAGCGAAGTTTTAAGATTATGAATAGTCTCATTTGTGTCCTTTTCGTGAGAACTGACATGACGGGCAATTGATATTAGCTGTAAGTCCTGAACTTTCCTCGAAATCAGGCAACATGTATCATTTACTCCGGCTATTTTATCATTTTCGGTTTTTGCTTTATACATGAGATTAAACTCAGGCCGGGGCTTATTTAATAACGATATATTGCTGCAAGACCTGTTTTACCTGGCATTTTGTCGGTTGGAAAAACCATAACCTGGCCACCCATCTTAGTAACTAATTCTCCCATATCGTCGAGCAGGTCATCTACTCTCGGATTTTGCAAATCTTTCTTTTGCGTGTTGCCTGTCGCAAGGTTCGTTATTCTGACTGCAATCATCCGGTCTGCTTCAATGATCAGGGTATCAATCCTGCCTTCAGTTGCCGCTATGGCAACTTCCTTCATGTCATCGCTGCCTTTGCCATCTGCCTTTGCCTGTTCAAATCTCTCAACCAATTTGTCAAGCTGTGAAAGATATTCAGGCTCCAATAATTCCCAGGCCATGTCCCTCAGTTTGTCTATATTAACGCTGGCAGGGTTTATGCCAATTCCTTCAGGCAACAACATTGGGTTTTTACTTACCTTATGAAACAGGCTGTGGTGCTCAGGCAAAGCTGCGAGCAGGAGAGGCCAGCCTGTAGGCTTTGTGTAATGCTCGTAAATTTGGTTTGCAATGACCCGAAAAAACCTTTCAGTATCTTTTTCAGTTTCATCTTTTCTGCCTCCATGGCCGTGACGCATTCCCGAACTTTCACCACCGGCGCCACCATAAGAAGCCACAGTTGTATGCTTTCCGGTAAGCTCGTCTCCCAGCGCTTGTTCAATATTTTTTGGCGTTTCTTCGTCCAGTTCAATCTCAACCAATGAGTGGCGGTTGCCTTCAAATAGCCTGATATCATGCAGGCTTAACCCCAACAAATGATAGCGGTCAACTGATTGCAGATACTGCCGGAGCGGTTTTGTATGAAAACTATCGGCAACCATAGTCAATTCATCAACAGGCATGTGCAATATGATTGATTCAAAAACCCCTTCTGCACTTAGAATGGCGAGCCCATCGGCTGCATGACTCCAGAATTCAGAGTCATTAGCAAGCACTTCGAACGGCTCCAGAAACGCCTTGGCTTCTGCGGATGAGTATTTTAACAATAAAGATTCCTCTAATTGTTTCATCAGATTTTTAAACCTGATTGGATCCTGCAAATTTTCGGGCCGGCTTCTGTGGGTGGGCATATAAAGCGAAAGACAAACCTTGTGGGTTTTAGATTGTAATTCGCTGATCAATTTTTTGGTTAACATTTTCATGGTTTTCTTTCTTTTTGAAGTTTAGGAAGTTGTTAAACCGAGGCGATTTTTCCTGAGTTCAGACAATGGTTTAGTATAATGATTTAATGATGGGCTAAGTTCGGTACTATCAGCAGGACAGTTATTACAGAACTTTCAAAAAGAATTGTACAAATCACACCTTGTAATAGGAGGATTTTATTATTAATAGAAGCACTGCCTGCTTGTATGAACCTGGTCAGGGAATGAAGGGTTTTAATTTCAGTTTCTAATAGATTCTTGCTGCATTCATAATCATTATACTAAACTATTGTTTGCTATCATGGCAGCTTTTGGGATGAAGGAAATCAGCCGGCTTAATCTGCGTCTTTGGTTGAGGTTTCAATAGTTGGCTGTTGGCCTTATTCTTGCCGGGATGGTTTTTCTTGCTGTTTCCGACTTTTCGTTTTTGTTTTTATCCATACTGCTTGTAGTGTCACTATTAATGATCACTATGGCTTACTTTTGGAGAAGACTGATTACATGGAGCGCGCCTAAGGTTGTTGTATATAGCCTGGTGGCGATCATCGGGGCTAATGCCATGCTCAATCTGGGTTTTTATCCCGAATTGTTGGAGTACCAGTCGGGTGGCGTGGCCGGACGGGAGGTTAAGGATAGCGGCACGGATGAGAAATCATCGTGCTTTTTTGTGCTTCACAGTCCTTCTTTCGACTTCTATTTTCAGATGATTGTCCCATTTTACAGGACATTGCCTCAGCTTGACTCAGCCCTTGCAAAAAATGAAAGTCTAAAAGTATTCACTAACGAACAGGGTTTGGACATGCTACGTGAACACGGATACTTTATTGGATCCGTAAAGGCTTATAAAGAGTTCAAAGCAACCAAATTATCGTTGCTGTACCTGTTTAATGCAAGCCGTGACAAGGTTGTTTCCTCAAATTTTGTGGCCGAAGTGGGCCAAAGAAGTGCTAAGGTTCGAAGTGAAGAGTGATCCGGACAATTTCGGGTCTGTTGCCGATTCGCACAGGAGGTCCCCAGCTTCCCACACCGTTGGAGACATATACCATTGTTTCATCAAATTGTTTCAAACCGAAGCTGTGCAGGAAAACAGCATCTGTAACAAAGTTCAGTGGCCATAATTGTCCATGGTGTGTGTGTCCACACAGCAAAAGTCCGACACCAGCATCTGATGCTTCTCTGATGGCAACAGGCTGGTGGTCCATCATTATAGTGAACGCCTCCTGTGGTACATCTTGCATGATTTCAGAAACGTCTTTTCGGGTGAAATCTTCAAAGCGTCGGCTTTCAAAATCTTCGCGTCCTGCAAGGTACAGGTGTTCAGTTAGCTTTATTGCAGTATCACTGAGTATTTTAATTCCATGATTCTGAAGATAGGAAACTGCTTTTTCAGCCCCTCCGATGTACTCGTGGTTGCCTGTTACAGCATAAACGCCGAGCGGGGCATTGAGGCGCGATAGGGTTGCACCGAGGTTTTGACGTATCACTGGTGCAAGGTCTTCGTCAACAAGGTCGCCGGCGAATAAAATAATGTCGGCATCCAGTCCGTTGATTTTTTCAACTATCTTTCCTATTCGTTTTTTGCCGACGATAGTGCCCAGATGGATGTCTGAAGCCATTGCAATGGTAAGGGTGGTAAACTGGGAGTTTGGCTTGCCAGTATTAATTTTGATTTCCCGCACCACCGGACTGATTGCGTTTATGTGGCCGGCAAGCACAAGAAGAAATACGGAAACAGCTGCCATGATCGTAATCAGGTATGGTTTTCTGAACACCAGAAAATCGCTGACATGATGCAAAAACGGAACAAAGTAATCGGCCAGTCTGACCAAATCAACAACCAATACAATCAGGAAGAAATAGAGCATTGCTGCCAACCAGAACGACCCAGCCCAGGTGAACAGGTCGCTGAGGTGCGACAGGTAAACCTTTTCAAGCACCCTGCCAAGAATAAAGGATGCTGACAGGAAGATAAATCCTATTATATACCAAATCCTCAAAGGGTTGCCTGTTTCAAGGGTGCGAAGCCCTCTGGAAAAAATATAGTAATTAACCAGGCTGTAGACCGTGAGAACGATGCCAAAAAATATCAGGAACTGAACCATACGCATATGAATGACGACTTAGTTCGTTAAACCCTTTTGGTTAAAAATAGTTCATTTTTTCACCGTTTTAATTTGACGGGAAGCATGAACAGATAATCATTTACCTTCAAATGAAGCAAGCTGCTCGGTAATCACCTGAATGCGCGACTGAGCATCATCACGCTTCTTAATTTCCTTTGAAACAACATCGGCCGGGGCTCCTGAAACGAAACGTTCATTGGACAGTTTCTTGTTCACCGATTCCAGAAAACCTTTGGTGTAGGAAAGTTCTTCCCTGAGTTTGTCAATTTCAGCCTCAATGTTCACGCTGGTTGAAACAGGGATAAAAATCTCAGTTGATCTTGCGATAAACCCGAATGCTCCTGTGGGCGCTTCATCAACATATCTGATTTCCGAAAGGTTGCAGAGCCTTTTTGTAATGCCGTTAAACGTTTGGTCATGAGCTTCGTTTTTTAACTTCACAAGTAACTCAACCGGCTCGCGGAAGGGTATGTTTTTTTCGGCCCTGAGCTTCCTTATTCCGTTGATGACTTCTTCGGCAAAACCAAACAGCTGGATGATTTTATCATCAATATTCGTGGCTTGTGGCAATCTTGCAATGATAATGTCATCACCTTCGGCACGTTCGCGGAGCACATGCCAGATTTCTTCGGTGATAAACGGCATGAATGGGTGTAAGAGTTTCATCAGGTCTTCGAAAAAGCCGATTGTAGCCTCAAGTGTTTTGTTGTCAATCGGTTGGTTCATTCCCGGCTTGATCATTTCAAGATACCACGAACAGAAGTCATCCCAAATAAGTTTATAAATGGTCATAAGGGCATCCGAGAGCCTGTATTTCTCAAAATGGTCTTCGGCAAGGGCATAGGCTTCATTGAATCGGGAGCCGAACCAGCGTAAGGCAACTTGCGCATCCTCAGGCTGTTTCAGATTTTGATCTGATTGCCATCCTTTAACAAGGCGAAGGGCATTCCATATTTTGTTGCTGAAATTCCGGCCTTGTTCGCAGAGTGCAGGGTCGAAGGGCAGATCGTTTCCGGCCGGAGCCATCAGCAGCATGCCCATGCGCACCCCATCGGCCCCGAATTGTTCGATAAGGTCAATTGGATCAGGTGAGTTGCCTAAGGTTTTCGACATCTTCCTGCCGTTTTTGTCGCGCACGATTCCTGTGAAATAAACATTTTGAAAAGGAATTTCTTTGCGGTATTCTGTGCCGGCCATGATCATTCTTGCGACCCAGAAAAAGATTATATCAGGTGCCGTAACCAGGTCGTTCGTAGGATAATAATAGGTTATTTCTGAGTTTTTTGGTTTTCTGATGCCGTCAAAAACTGCGATCGGCCAAAGCCATGACGAGAACCAGGTATCCACAACATCTTCGTCCTGTTTCAGTTGACCAATTTCGATGTCTCTGTCAGGGAAGCGTTCGCCAAACCTGATCAGCGCATCTTCTTTGCTTTTGGCTGCCACCATTTCTCCGTCGGGAAGATAAAAAACCGGTATCTGTTGTCCCCACCATAATTGCCGCGAGATGCACCAGTCTTTTACATTTTCCATCCAATGGCGGTATATGTTTTTGAATTTGGCCGGATGAAACCTGATCTGGTCTTCTTCAACAACATCGAGGGCAGGATTGGCCAGCTGATCCATCTTCAGAAACCACTGAAGTGATATTTTTGGCTCGATCACTGCATCAGTGCGTTCGCTAAAACCTATCTTGTTCGTGTAATCTTCTATTTTGCTGATGTATCCTTCCTCTTCCAGTTGTTTCACAATAAGCTTCCTCACCTCGAACCTGTCCTTTCCAACATACAATATGGCTTGTTTGCTCATGGTTCCATTGTCGTTGAATATGTCAACAGAAGGTAATTTATGTTTCAGTCCAAGGTTATAGTCATTGATGTCGTGTGCCGGTGTAATTTTTAATGCTCCGGTGCCAAATTCACGGTCAACGTATTCATCGGCGATGATCGGAATTTCGCGGTTGATTAGCGGAACATAAGCTGTTTTGCCGACTAAGTGACTGAAACGCTCATCCTCTGGGTGGACACAAATTGCTGTATCCCCCAATATTGTTTCAGGCCTGGTTGTGGCTATGGTGATGTGTCCGATTGAATCTTTTAGTCTGTAATTTATATAGTAAAGTTTTGACCTTACTTCTTTATAAATCACTTCTTCGTCCGAAACAGCTGTGAGGGCCTGAGGGTCCCAGTTGACCATTCTTACACCTCTGTATATCAGTCCTTTGTCAAAAAGATCAATAAATACATCAATAACAGACTCATACATTGATTCGTCCATGGTAAAGGCTGTCCGGTCCCAGTCGCACGAAGCACCGAGCCTTTTGAGCTGTTCGAGGATGATGCCGCCGTGTTTGTCGCGCCACTCCCAGGCATGTTTCATAAATTCCTCACGGCTGAGGGTGGCTTTGTCAATTCCTTCCAGTTTCAGTTTGTTCACAACCTTTGCTTCGGTAGCAATCGAAGCATGATCTGTTCCTGGAACCCAGCAAGCATTCATGCCTTTCATCCGTGCCCTGCGGATCAGCACATCCTGAATGGTATTGTTGAGCATATGGCCCATATGCAGCACTCCGGTTACATTTGGTGGTGGTATTACAATAGTGTACGGAGTGCGTTCATCAGGCTTGGAATGAAAATACTTGTTGGCCATCCAGTGGCTGTACCATTTGTTTTCGGTGGCAGAGGGATTATATTTACTGCTGATTTCCATAGGGTTTTTTTGTCTGCGGGCTTAATAAGGGCGCAAAATTAGCAAAAAAAGAAGCAGCCGGGCTTTTGTCCAACTGCTTAATGTCCAATATGTATGCTGAAAGCCTGATTAATCAGTCAGTTTTGCTTCACTGCTATTTCTCATTCAGTTTGTCTAAATTTTCCATGCCTTTCATGTTCATGGTTTTCGATAGTTTACCGATGCTTTCAAGGTCGAGGTTGCCCGTAAAACTCATCAGTACAGTTTCGCCTTCACTTTGAGCGATCATGATCATTTCACTGATTTTATTGTTGCTTCCGGGCCGTGTCAGGAAACGTACCTTGCTGCCTTTTTCCTGAACAGTCATCAGCTCCGAAAATTGTTTCATGGGAATGTTTTTTTCGATTTCTTTAACAAAATCAATTTTAGGGGCCTTTGGGTTTACAGAGCTGTACACAAGGATTTTCATGCCTGAGAGCTGGCTCACGATATCGTTAATTTCTTTTGATTTGGCCAAATCACCCTCTGATGTCATTCCGGCCGCAAGTTTAAACATGTCTGAAGAGATATTTACCGAGGTAAAACCTTCTTTTCCGGCATATTTTTCGAAGAGATTGTCAATAGAACCTGTTTGCGCGGTAAGGTTTGATGATAACAGCGTTAATGCTGTGAGAAATAGGACTACTAATGTGGTTTTCATGGGATTGGGGTTTAATGTTATTCTGTTTTGATAAAATTCTTAATTACTTCCAGTCTGTTTATTTCGCTGGTTTTGTCAATTCCTTTATTGAATATTTCGGAGCTTTCCTGCAGAGGTTTCAGGCCTTTGTTAAGCTGGTCTGAAACAAACAGCAGTGCTTTGCTTGCTTCTTCGTAGGCTTGAGCGGGATTGTTAAAAGTTTCTTCGAGTTTTGATGGTTTTGGAGCGAACAAAATTCCGATCATGAGCAGCAACACTGCAGCCGTGGAGGCGATTGTCAGCAAAATCCTCCTGCTTTTGTTCTTCAGATAGGATTTTTCCTCCTGGCGTATTGTATGTTCTAAAGCGTCTTTAAATGCTTGGTTGGTTTCGTTACGAGCAGCATAGCTTGCAGGAAAGCAAAACTGTGACTTGAGCGAAATGAGGTGATCAGGTAGATTGTCTTGCTGGAAGAATTCCCTGAGTTGTTGTTCTTCTTCCCTGCTGCTTGATCCTTCATAGAACTTTTCGAGCAGATGTTCAATAGTTTTTATATCCATAGCCGTTCCTATTCATTAATTGTTCCCTGACAGTTTTTCTTGCCCGTGACAAACTCACCCTGATATTGTTTGGTGAAAGTCCGGTTATTTGCGCAATATCATCAAATTGGTAGTTTTCGATATCACGCAGGTGCATGACCAGTTGCTGTACCTCTGGCAGATTGCTGATAAATTCTTCGATTGAGGAGTATGTTTCGTCGAATTCGATAAGCTTGTCCGGACTGAGATTATCAACCAAATTGTGGTTTTGCGCAATCCGGACCGATTGTTTTGCAGCTGACTTAAGCCTGTCGAAGCAAAGGTTTTTTGTCATGGTCATGGCAAAGGCTTCGGTGCTTGAATATTGGTCCATTTGATCGCGCATGTTCCAGAGTTTAAGATACACATCCTGAACCAGATCAGCTGCATCAGCCTGATTTCCCAGCAAACGGAGGCTTAAACGGTAAAGCCTGTTGCGGTATGGCATAAACTGCTGTAGAAATGATTCTGCGGTCATGTTGTATATTAGACGATTGAGAGGTAAAAATATTACAAAAAACAGCCATTTTAGTTAAAACTGTTGTATCGTTCCGCACAGAGGAGCGCGTGGCGATTACCTGTGCATCAATAGCGGACCGTGCAAAATTGTTGATGTCTGTACCTGAGGCAGCTGGCACTGTTGTGGCTGATCAACCACATTGTTTCATGAATGGACAGACAATCAATATTCTGCAATAGAAAGTTGAACGAAACCAGGCGGTTTTGTATATGAAAAGCGTTAGTTGCTTTTTTCCTTGTTTTGGAATCTTTTTTGTCTATTTTTGTGCGCTTTATGGCTGGTTCAACTTGAAGATTCATTAATTTTTACGTATAACTAACAACTTAAATCTTATGCTTAAAGGACATCCTAAAGGTCTGTTGCCTGCTGCCCTGTCAAACATGGGCGAGCGTTTTGGTTTTTACACCATGATGGCAATTCTCATCCTGTTCTTAATGTCGAAGTTCAACATTACAGGAACAGAGGCAGGAAAACTCTACTCGATTTTCTATGCTTCAATTTACGTTCTGGCACTTGTTGGAGGTTTAATTGCCGATAAGTTGCGCAACTACAAAGGTACTATCATCGTCGGTTTGCTGACAATGACACTTGGTTATTTCTTGCTGGCAACTCCGGCCCTGATTACCACCAAGTACATTGCTCTTGGAGCATTGATGGTAATTGCCTTCGGAAATGGGTTGTTTAAAGGTAATCTTCAGGCAGTTGTCGGTCAGATGTACGACAACGATGAGTACCGCGGCAAGCGTGACGCTGGTTTCCAGATTTTTTACATGTTTATTAATGTAGGTGCAATGTTTTCGCCTTTGATGGCTACATGGGTAAGAAATGCCTTTGTAAAGATGCAGGGATATGCCTACAATGCCGAATTACCCGGCCTTTGTCACCAGTATCTCGACGGAAATATGTCACAGGATGTTGTTAACGGAAGATTTACCGAATTGGCCTCTACCGTTTCGGGTAGCCTTCCTGCCGATCTTGCAGATTTTAGTGTTAAATACCTTGATGCCTTCAATACAGGTTTTCACTATGCATTCCTCACAGCTGTGGGCGCTATGATTATTTCCCTGTTCATTTTCCTCTTTACCAAGAACATGCTTCCCAATCCGCAGGTTAAAACCAAAGTTGCCATGTCCGCTGACCAAATCAAGCAAGACGCAAAAGAGATCAAGCAACGCATTATGGCTTTATTTGCAGTGTTTGGAATCGTGATCTTTTTCTGGTTCTCATTCCATCAGAATGGTTTGACCCTGACCATGTTTGCTAAGGATTATACGCTTCTTGGAGGAATATTCCCATCAGTTGAGACCTTCCAGTCAATTAATCCCTTCCTCGTAGTATTTCTAACCCCTGTTATTATTTTCATTTTTAGCTCATTGGCTAAACGAGGGAAGGAACCTTCCACACCAAAAAAGATTGCCATCGGTATGGGTATAGCCGGTCTGGCTTTCGTTGTCATGGCTATAGGTTCGATTGGCCTGCCATTATTTAATGATGTTAAGGAAATGGGTGGCTTACCCGATATTCAAAAAGTAACCCCATGGTTGTTGTTTGGCGTCTATTTCATCCTCACTGTGGCTGAGTTGTTCATATCTCCGCTGGGCCTTTCATTTGTTTCCAAGGTAGCTCCGGCTCACCTTCAGGGATTGATGCAAGGCGGCTGGCTGGCAGCAACAGCTGTTGGTAACGGATCCTTGTTCCTGGGTGCAATGATGTACGAAACTATTTCAATTTCAGTCACATGGACTGTTTTTGTTGTTGTTTGTCTTGCTTCCATGATCATTATGTTTGCCATGGTCAGCTGGCTCGAAAGGGTTGCCAAGTAGCAAACCTCAGTTATATTACAAGGAAAGCAGTCTGAAAGCCGGGCTGCTTTTTTTTTGGCGAATTCGCAAATAAGATTATGATTGTAGCTTTGCAGAAATGTTAACCACAGAGGGAGTATTCGCATGGGGTGACAGCCAGCCTTTCTATTCTTTTTCGTCCATGATGAAGAATCATTATGGGGGAAGGGTTCAGAAGATTAGTGTTGATGCTGGTTTCACATGCCCCAACAGAGATGGAACAAAAGGAACCGGAGGTTGCACTTTTTGCAACAACGATGCTTTTAATCCTTCTTATTGTAGGCCACAAAAATCCATAAGGCAGCAAATTGAAGAAGGGATAGAATTTCATAGAAGACGCTACCGGAGGGCTGATAAATATCTGGCATATTTTCAGGCCTACACCAATACTTACGATGCTGTTGAAAAACTGGACAAGTTATATCGGGAAGCACTTGATGTGCCTGGTGTTGCCGGACTTGCCATCGGTACAAGGCCTGATTGCGTCGGAAAAGAGTTGCTGGATTATTTTGCACAGCTTTCAATGGAGTACATCATATTTTTAGAATACGGAGTTGAGAGTTTTTATGACCAAACGCTGATGCGGATCAACAGGGGCCATGATGCTTCTGCTTCGTTGAAAGCCATCCACATGACTGCCGATGCCGGAATTCATTGCGGTATTCATTTAGTGTTTGGACTCCCTGGCGAAACAACACAGATGATGCTGGATTCGGCAGAGATTATTTCCGCTCTGCCCATCAACAGTGTTAAGTTCCACCAACTGCAAATAATCACAAATACACAGATGGCGAAGGAATTTATTGACTCACCACAGGACTTCCACCGGTTTTCCCTCGAACAGTACATTGAATTCATTATCCAATACACAGAGCGTCTTAACCCATCTATTGCCATCGAACGCTTTGCAGGAGAAGTGCCGCCTGCATATCTCTGCACAGAGCCCTGGAGCAGGCTTCGTTATGATCAGGTTTTAAACATGATCAGACAAAAAATGAAGTTGCTCAACACATGGCAGGGAAAATTGTATGTTGCCAAATCAGGAAATTAAGGTACAGCCGATCAGTTTTTTTTAAAGATGTTGAATAATAGTCATGCCAGACAGCCACCCGGCTGACATCTCATTCATTATTTTTTGGATGAAATTTTTCGGTAAGTTCCTGAAGTGGAGTTCCAATTTGCCAAATAGAGCCAGAAAAGATCAGATTTTTTTAATGTTTTTTGCAAACGTTTCATCATTATTTTACCTTTGTACATCTAAACCTATTTAGTAACCAAAATTAACATCCATGAAAAAGTTTACTCTTTTACTTCTTAGTGTTGTTTTTGTGGCTTTCACTGCTCAAGCCCAGCTGAACAAGCGGATTGCAGGGCCTCAAAAGCAAGCTCCAACAGGTGTTGCAACCTTTATTCCTTCACAACCCGTTAATTACACGGTGAATAACGTTGACGAAGGTTTTGAGGGTTATGCTGATTTCACCCTGAATCTGAGCCCCTGGACAACCGTTGATGTTGACGGCTCGGCCACATATGGATTTTCAGGCATTGAGTTTCCAAATGCCTATACAGCGATGGCCTACATTGTGTTTAACCCATCGCAGACTGTACCTCCAATGACAGATGATGATGCTATTCAGCCTCATACCGGAGATAAATTTGCAGCCTGCTTTGCTTCGGTTACACCTCCGAACAACGACTGGTTGATTACCCCGCTGACACCGCTGGGCGACAATTCTTCCATTACCTTCTTTGCCAAATCCTACACAGCTGAGTACGGTCTGGAGCGTTTCAAGGTTGGAGTTTCGACAACCAATACCGACCCTGCAAGTTTCACGATTATTTCCGGGGCAAACTACATCAGTGCGCCGGCAACAGCCTGGCAGGAATATACATTCGATCTGAGCGCCTACGATAACCAGAATGTTTATGTTGGAATCCAGTGCGTTTCGAACGATGCTTTCATCTTTATGGTGGATGATGTGGTCATTAATACTGAAGGCGGCGGTGTGTTGTACATCTACAATGATGACTTCGAATCTTATGATGCCAATGCTTACATTGCCCAATCAAATCCTGAATTCTGGACAACATGGGGTAATGCTCCCGGAACAACTGAGGATGCCCGCATAGTTACAGAGCAGGCCAGTTCACCTGTTAAGTCAGTGAAAGTTGATGGTGTAACAGACCTCGTTTTGAAACTTGGCAACAAAACCAGCGGCAAGTATCAGGTCAATTTCAATTACTATGTACCATCAGGATTTGGTGCATATTATAACTTCCAGCATTTTGAAGCTCCCGGCGTTGAATGGGCCTTTGAAGTGTATTTTACAGCCACAGGCAGTGCTTATATGAATGCAGGTGGCGCAAATGCTGCTTTGTTTAACTATACACAAAACGAATGGTTCCCGATCGAAAACATCATTGATCTTGATGAAGACTGGGCGCAGGTGTATATCAACGGAGTACTTATCCATGAATGGCAATACAGCCTCCAGGCACAAGGCGAACCCGGAACCAAACAGCTTGGCGGGGTGAACTTCTATGCTGGTGCTCCTACTGGTGAAACACCCAAGTATTATTTCGATGATGTTCAGTATATTATTCTGGAAATGGGATCGCTCGAACCTAAAATTGAAATCAATACAGCTCCTATCATTGCTACAATAGAAGAAGGCGAAACCACTACCCGCACGAAAGTATTGGCCAATGTTGGCGAAAGTGCATTGACATATGAAGTAGTTACTACTTTTGATGCTCCACCAACATTCGGTTTGAAAGCCAATGTACAGCCTTCATTATCAAGCGGAAAGGGTAACGAAACTGTGCAGCTTGACCCAAGTGCCAAACCTGCAACAAGCAACCCATCAAACAGGGATCAGGTTGTGCTCAACTACGATGGCGATAACAGTAGTGCCATCGGACTTACCGGTGCTGCTGCATGGCGTGTGGCTGCCCGCTTCCCATCTTCTATGATGAAACAATACAATGGAATGTACCTGACTTCGGTTGACGTATATATCAACAATCCTGCCGACGCACACAAGGTTCAGATTTATGGAATAGGATCCTTCAATGTTCCCGGTGCCGGACAATTGCTTTATGAGCAACCTTTTACACCAATTCCGTCCTTCTGGAATACAATCACACTTAATCAGCCGGTATATATTGACGGTTCTGAACTCTGGATAGGTTACTGGATGAATCAACCTGCCGGAATTTTCCCTGCCGGTTGCGATGCTGGCCCAATGATTCCGGACGGACGTTGGATATCCACCGGCCCGGGTTGGGGTTATCTGAGCGAAACCTTGCCATACAACTGGAACATCCGTGGCTTACTCACAGGAACTGCAGGACCTGTTTGGCTCTCAAGCAATCCTGCCGGAGGTGTTGTTGAAGGTGGCTCAAACGTTACCCTCGAGATCGGTATTGACGCAACAATGCTTGCTCCCATGCAGGTACACAAGGGTAAACTTCACGTTCGCAGCAACGACCTCACCAATGAGCACATTACCATCAATGTATTGGTAACTGTACTTGTTGGGGTTAACGAGTTTGGAGACGAAACCTTCGTTTACAGCTATCCGAACCCAGCTACTGACATGATTAACCTGAAATCGAATACCGAAATCAGCCGGGTTGTCATCAGCAATACAATCGGACAGGTTGTGTTTAACTCAGACTTCCGGACCAAAGAAGCTGCAATCAGCACTATTGGATTCGAAAGAGGCATTTATTTCGTTCAGATCGTAACCCCGAACGGAAATACCACACACAAAATCATGGTTGAATAATCAACTGATTAACCTAATCAAAGACCGGCGTGCAAGGCACACCGGTCTTTTTTGTTTTTTTGCAGCATGAAATATGTTCAGGCAAACCAGTTTTTTAATCAATCTGAGATCAGCCCGATTATTGTTACTCATAAGCCCGTTGTGATCGCAGATCACCTCCGGACACCCGAGAATATGGGCTCGCTGATCAGGCTTGCTGATAATGTCGGTGCTTCAGAAGTAATTTTTCTGGGTGAAGCCCTTCAAAAGGTCAACAGGATAAGATATGCCGCAGCCAGCAGCGCAGGAAATATTTCATGGAGGTTTACACAGGAATTTGATTTGAGAGAAATTGTACCTGCCGGTTATACCATCGTTGCCCTCGAAACAGCGATGGGAGCAAGTTCTGTTTTTAGTACAGTTTTGCCCGAAAAATTAGCGCTCTTGGTAGGAAACGAAAGAACAGGTATTTCAGAAGTTTATCTTGAACAGGCAGATTTGGCGGTTTACCTCCCTGTGCCCGGGCCAACAAGGTCGCTTAATGTAAGCCATGCTGCTGCTGTTTTGCTTTATGAATGGCTGAGACAAATGAACAGGCATTAGTAAATTTTAAAATGTTAGTGTAAGTGAGAGAAAGAGTACATAACGAAAAGAAGTATCATCATCTGTTTTTTGACCTTGACCGCACCCTTTGGGATTTCGATGCCAGCGCGCGCCAGACCTTTGAGGATATTTATAACAGATATAAACTGTATGATATTGGTATAGAATCAGTTGATAAACTCATAAAAGTTTTCTCACAGCATAACGACATGCTTTGGGATCAATACAGGCAGGGTGTCATTGAAAAGGATTATTTACGAGGAGTCAGGTTCGAATTAACATTAAAGTCCTTTGGTATTAATGATGTTTTTCTGGCTGAACACATGTCGGACGACTATGTATATTTTTCTCCCCGTAATGTACATTTGTTTCCCTATGCTGCTGAAGTGCTGTCAATTCTGTATGAAAGATATCCATTGCATTTGATAACCAATGGTTTTAAGGAAGTACAGGTTACAAAACTGGAGCAATCAGGATTGGGCAGGTTTTTTGCAACAGTAACCACTTCAGAAGAGGCTGGTGTTAAGAAACCGGAGCAGGGTATTTTCAGTCATGCGCTTGCAAAATCAGGTGCATTGGCTTCTGAAAGTATAATGATTGGTGATGATTTAATGGTGGATATTGAGGGAGCAGCACGGGCAGGAATGGATACCGTTTTTTTTAATCCTGACCGTGTTTCACACCAACACAACATTACCTATGAAATTCAATCTTTAAGAGAGTTAGCTGTGCTCTTCGGTTGATTGCTGAAATCGGGCAACAGGGGTTTGTTTTCCTTTAACTTTATCGCCAACTTTCACCAATATTTCGGAGTTTACAGGCAGGAAAAAATCAACCCGTGACCCAAATTTTATCATTCCAAATTCAGAGCCTTGTATGGCCAGATTGCCCTCTCTTGCTGTGTACACTATTCTTCTGGCTAGAAACCCGGCAACCTGGCGGATAAGTATATCCCTGCCGTTACCCTGGTCAATGACAATAGATGTGCGCTCGTTTTCGGTGGACGATTTTGGATAATATGCAAACAAAAACCTGCCTGGATGATATCGGGCATAAGAAACCTGCCCGCTTATCGGAAACCAGTTTACATGTACATTAAGAGGCGACATGAATACAGATACCTGAATCCGTTTTTTGCCAAAAAACTCAGGTTCTTCAACTTCTTCAACAACCACAACTTTACCGTCAGCCGATGAAATAATCAGGTCATTATCCAGCAGGGCTTCCCTGGCCGGTACCCTGAAAAAACTGACTGCCCAAATGTTGAGCAATACCAAAGAAGTTAACAACACCCAAAAAACGATGGGAAATGCTTTCAGTGTGAGGGTGAGCAGCAAAACCGCAAGCACGGAAGCTAAAAATATCCCACCGATGATCTTATGTCCTTCTTTGTGTATTTTCATAATCCTGAGGTGAACAATAGGTAAACGAAAACAAAGGGTGTGGCAAAGAATGTGGCATCGAAACGGTCAAGGATTCCTCCGTGTCCTGGTATCAGGACTCCTGAATCTTTAACACCTGCCTGTCGTTTGAGCATTGATTCGATAAGGTCGCCGTAAATTGCAGAAACGACAACAACTATGGCCATGCCTGCAAGGCGCCAAAGTGGCATAAATGCCGAGAAATAATAAACTAACCAGGCTACAAAAAGTGTCATAATTAGTCCGCCGGCTGCCCCTTCCCAGCTTTTTTTCGGCGAAATTCGCTCAAACAACCTGTTTTTGCCCAGCCAGATTCCTGTCAGATAGGCAAACACGTCGTTAGCCCAAATCAAAACCAGCATCAGAAGCAACAAATATGGCCCCGCTATATCGCCCAAAATGTTTTGGCTGAAAAAATACATCAGCAAACCTGAAGGTATAGTCACATACAATAAGGATATCCAATATGCAGTATGCAGATTATGAGTTGTATGATTCGCTTGGTACAGGCCAACAACCAGTGGTACATATACAAGAAGAAACCCTGCCAAAAGCCACACTTGTGGCAGGAGACCTGTTCCTGCAAGCGCCAACAGGATAAATATCAAAGAGTTTGTGAATAAATTGTAGTGTAAACGTTTTACATGAGCAGATGGGGATAGGGTTAGCCTGTTGGTTTCAATTACTCCTGCCAGATTAATAAAAAACATTAATCCCATAAACACAAAAGGTGATAACAGAATTGAGCCGACGATCAGCACAACGAATACAATGCCTGAAGATGTCCTGCTCGTAAAGTTATTCATAGGTTGAGACGGCTTTGTTTCATAGGCAATTTATATAAGACATCCTTTAGCTAAAGATCATCAATCATGAATACGTACAACTCTTTGGGGCCGTGTGCGCCCATGACTAATGTTTTTTCAATGTCTGCCGTCCGGCTTGGACCAGTTATGAGGGTGGTCTGTGCAGGAAATGAGCCTTTGTGTTTTATTTTCAGATCGGCCAACGATTCTTTGAGCGACAAAACAACCTGCGAAGAATAGGCTATAACCATATGTATGTCGGGAAGCGCCCACACCCTTCTGTCGTGGCTGTCGGACGAAGAAACAAGTATGCTTCCGGTTCTGGCAATAAGCCTTTCGCAGGTACTCATGCCAATAATGATGTTGTCCGGTGCTTCAGTAACATGTGGAATGTTTCCGGCTTTGAGCAAGTTTGCGATTCGTTCGGTAGAGCACCAGATGGGAGGCCAGTCGTTCTTGTTCATCAGGTCGTTAAGGAATTCAAGAAATGCCTTTTCGTTTTCGCTGTACACGAATTTCCCGCCTGATGCAATAAGTTCGCGGGCAAAAACTACTTCAATACCATCGCTGTCATCAATTTTGGCAAACACTTCACCGGCCATATCTATATCCGGGAAGGGCACTTCACTAACTTCAATCAGTGCATTTCTGATGCTGGTTAATATTTGTTCGCGGTTGGTGCTTTCTTTCATGCCACAAAATTATCATATTCCGGCATTCAAGACTCCTTCACCTGATGAGGATGGAGATGAAGGGGCCTCAGGCTGGGTTTCCGGGGTTAATCCAGCAGGCGATTCCTTTTTGACAGGTATTATCTCAGGCTCTTTTATCCAAGGTCTTTTGCCAAATACTGCTTCCAGGTCTTCACCAAAAATTACTTCTTTTTCAAGCAGTTTTTCAGCCAAAACCGATAGCCCCTGCTGGTGTTCCTTAAGAAGTGAAACAGCTTTATGATATGCTTTTTCAACCAGATCGCTGATTTCTTTGTCAATGATCTCAGATGTTTTTTCACTGAAAGGTTTGTTAAAAGCAAACTCCTGTTGGCCGGTGGAATCATAAAAACTAACATTCCCTATCTTTTTGCTCAGGCCATAATAAGTAACCATAGCATAAGCCTGTTTGGTTACTTTCTCAAGATCGTTCAGCGCTCCGGTTGAGATTTTGCCGAAAACCACTTCTTCGGCTGCTCTGCCTCCCAGGGCTGCAACCATCTCGTCAAAAAGCTGTTCTGTTGTTGTTATTTGTCTTTCTTCGGGGAGGTACCATGCAGCTCCAAGAGACTTGCCTCTTGGCACAATGGTAACTTTAACCAATGGGTGGGCATATTCGAGCAGCCAGCTAACAGTGGCATGACCGGCCTCATGATAAGCAATAACTTTTTTCTCAGAAAGGGAGATAATCTTGTTTTTCTTTTCCAATCCCCCGATTATTCGGTCAATGGCATCTAAAAAATCCTGTTTGGTGATTTGTTCGTGGCCATGACGCGCTGCGATGAGAGCGGCTTCGTTGCAAACATTAGCAATGTCGGCGCCTGAGAAACCGGGGGTCTGTTTGGCCAGGAAATCCTTGTCAACACTATTGTCGAGTTTCAAAGGACGCATGTGCACGGTAAAAATCTCTTTTCTTCCTTCCAGGTCAGGCAGTTCCACATAAATTTGTCTGTCGAATCTCCCGGCACGCATTAACGCCCTGTCGAGAATATCGGCACGGTTTGTAGCTGCCAATACGATAACACCGGAATTGGTGCCGAAGCCATCCATTTCGGTAAGCAGCTGATTGAGCGTGTTTTCGCGTTCATCGTTTGCTCCGGTTGCAGGGTTTTTACCTCTTGCACGACCAATAGCATCAATTTCGTCAATGAATATGATACAGGGTGACTTTTCTTTTGCCTGCTTAAAGAGATCACGAACCCTGGAAGCGCCTACCCCCACAAACATCTCAACAAAATCGGATCCCGAAATTGAGAAGAATGGAACGTGTGCTTCGCCGGCTACCGATTTGGCAAGCAAAGTTTTACCTGTTCCGGGAGGGCCTACAAGCAGAACTCCTTTGGGGATTTTTCCGCCCAGTCGCGTATATTTATCTGGATTTCGGAGGAAATCAACGATTTCCATAATTTCTACCTTTGCTTCCTCAAGTCCTGCAACATCTTTAAAGGTTACATTAACGTTGGTGCTGTTCTTATCAAAGAGTTGTGCTTTTGATTTGCCGATGTTGAAAATCTGTCCTCCAGGACCACCGCCGCCCCGGCTCATCATGCGCATAATAAAAAACCAAACGCCAACCAGTATAAGAATGGGCAAAACCCACCCAAGTACTTCGCCACCCCAGTTTCGTCTGGTTACATTGTTGATGTAAATGGGGCTTTCATTGCCTTCCTGAGCGCTGATGATGTCTTTCTCGAAACCTTCGACTGATCCTATCCTGAACGTAAAGTCAGGTTTTGCAGCGCCCATGTTACGCGCAATACTTCCTCCTTCTTCCTTTATGTATTTTCTCTTGCTGTCAGGTTTGAGGAATATCTCGGCCACTTCTTTGTTTACAAGGTCAATCTTCTCAACGTCCTGCTCACGCAACATTTTGAGCAAGGTGCCCTTGTCAGTTGTTTCTGTCCCGGTGTCCCAATTCATTATCTGCAAGCCAATGAAAACAATGGCAAGCAGGGCATAAATCCAGTAAAAGTTGAATTTGGGTTTGATGGGTGTGTTTTTGGGTTGTTGGCCCTGAGGTTTCTGTCCCTCCTTATTATCTTCTTTCATAAAATCTTGTCTCAAGAAAAACCAAACTACCGCCTGTTTAATTAATTGTCGTCAGAAAAAGTCGTTGTTTCGGCATCAGCCCAGAGTTTTTCAAGCTGATAGAATGAGCGTGTTCCCTCAAGAAACACGTGAACAACTACATCCACATAGTCTATCAAAATCCATTCCGAATTTTCAAACCCTTCTTTGTTGTATGCCATTGCGCCGCATTCCTTTTTAACATCTTCAAGAATGGCCTGTGCTATTGCATCAACCTGAGTCCTGGAATTTCCATGACAAATGATGAAATAGTCTGTAACAGCAGTATGTATTTTTTTGAGGTTCATGCTCGTAATCCCTTTGGCTTTCTTGTCTTGCATGATTTTGATTACCAGCTTATGGATTACTTCCGTGTCATCTGTCAGGTGTCGTTTTCTCATTAAGAATTAATTAGAACTTAATATTTAACAAAATTACAGTTTTTTGGTTTGGTTTGATTCATAATTATTTTTGTGACGGGGAGCGGACACTAAACGACTGCACAAATCTGACGAAAGTGAGTTGTATTTATTCAGGTCTAATGAACACCGAAGGCATTGGGATAGCTGCCATATTCGCTCTTCTGACATTTTGACCTGTTGATACAACAATTCCAAAGTTGAGTTCCTCAGAAAAGTGGTTTTCGTGCCTTTAAGAAACAAAGTCACAAAAAATCATAAGTCTATATGGTTGTATTATAATACCTTGTAAAACATTTGGACTGGTTTATTAGCAAAACATAGATTCTGTCTTTTTCAGAGTGTGAGCAAGGTTTGATTCTGAACTCTTTCAATCAGATGACCATAAAAGTCAAGTTAAATGCGACTTTTCTCATTGATACAAATAAAATTCGCTGATCGCAACAAGGAATGGAGTTATACCTTTCTGTTAAGTACGTGTATGTTTATTTCCACAGCATGTTTTGCCAGAGATAAATTCTGCTTTAATCATGTCATGTATTCACTCATTTGCCGACCTTTGCTTCAAAAGCGCTCTTATGGGGAATAATGAAGTAGTTTGCGGATACAACTATATTTTTCTGCAATCGGTTTCATCCACAAACTTATTTGCAGGCGATTTGGTAAGAAGTGCCTCTGAATCACAAAAGTATTTTATCCGGGCAGGTTATCAGACACACGGAATGGGTCAGGGAGGCAGCGGCTGGGAGAGCGACGCCAATATGAATATCCTAGTTAGTATTGTGCTTAAGCCATCAGGGATATTGCCTGAAAACCAGTTTTTTATCACACAGGCCGTATCAGTAGGCATTATGTCAGCGGTTGGTAAAATAATTGACCGCAACAAACTTGCTGTAAAATGGCCCAATGACATATACTACGACGAAAACAAACTGGCAGGAATGCTGATTTCGAACATAATTTCGGGTTCAGATCTGCAATGGACGATTATTGGAATCGGGCTGAATGTGAACCAAACTGTTTTTCCGACGCATGTGCCAAGGCCGGTTTCGCTCTCACTTATAACCGGCCAGGTTCATGACATTGAAGGATTGGCTCATGAAATGCTGTGTGCAATTGACCAGAACCTCGCACAAATTTCACTGCCTGCTGGTACAGAGAAAATGGAACAAGCCTACCATCAATCTCTGTTCCGACTGAATAAATGGGCTGATTTTTCAATTGGTGGCGAAGTAAAAAGGGCCAAAATACTGGGAGTAGCCCCATATGGTTTACTACAAATCGAAACAGAAAGTGGAGAGGTAGAAAGTTTTGGGTTCAAACAGATAGAGTTCCTTTGAGAACTGCCTTGTTATAAGGAAGTTTCCGAAAGTTTTTTTGCCATGATCTGCACCAGGTTGAGCAATGGGCGTTTTGCCATCATAGCGAGCATAGGGTTAAGGTCGGCATCAATCAGAAAAACGACTTCACTGCCTTGACCCTTTTCGATAATTCGTGCGGCAAGTGTAAAATTGAAGGGAGTTTTGCCTGTTGGAACAAGGCTAAAGTAAGAAACTGGAATGCGCTCCTTTACCTTTAGCTCCAGATCAGTCATTCCCTGAATGGTGAATGAGCAGCTGTCAGCAGTTGCTTTCCAGTTAATTACCTGATCGGGCATTAATACACCTAAATTTGAGGGCTTGCTGATAAAGTCAAAAACCTTTGCTGATGGCTGGAAGATAACAACGGGTTCGCTTTCGAGGATCATAGACTCATTTGGTGTGTTTACCTGACCATTCCTGCGGGTTGATTCTCCACAGCATCAAGGATTTCAGGTCTTTATCGGAAATATAATTTTCTTCGATTGCTTTTTTAAGCAAGGTTTCAAAATCAGTAAGGGTAGTTAATTCACAATTCGCATGGGCGAAATTATCATGAGCAATATCGAGGCCATAGGTAAAAATCGCCATCATGCCTTTAACAACCAAACCTGCTTCGCGAAGCGCTTCCACAGCCTGAAGGCTGCTTTTGCCGGTCGAAACGAGATCTTCCACCACAACAACAGCCTGTCCTGACTCAACCACTCCCTCAATTTGATTGCTAAGGCCGTGGGCTTTTTTCTCGGTTCGGACATAGGCAAATGGTAATCCCAGTTCCTGGGCTACAAGCACACCCTGTGCAATTCCTCCGGTTGCAACGCCTGCAATAAGGTCGGGTTTATCATATTTATCAGCGATCAGCCTCGAAAATTCCTGTCGTATAAAAGTCCTTAATTTGGGGTAGGAAAGGATGATCCGATTGTCACAATAAACCGGACTTTTCAGGCCAGATGCCCAGGTAAAGGGCTGTGAAGGATTCAGTTTTATTGCTTTAATTTGCAACAGCAGTCCTGCAACAGTAAGGGCAGATTCTTCAGTACTAATCATTGTGCAAATGTATAAAGTATTTCACGGTAACCGATGCATCAGGTTGATGGGATTTATCAACAGTTCTGAGATTTTTACTTCAAATAAAGTGATTAATTTTCAGCAACATGAGAAGTTTTGCACAGAATTGTTCAGTTGCTTGCAGACGTCCCGTGAAGATATTGATGTTGTTTCGGATGAGGCTGAAGAATCATTGATGGATCGTTTTTCTTCCTGTTTCAGCTGCGAAAAGGCTGCCGGTGGTTTGGTTCGCAATGGGCTGGGAGAGTGGCTGTTCATTTATCGGAATGGACATTGGGACCTTCCAAAAGGGCATATAGAAAAGAACGAAGAATCGGACTTTTGCGCTTTGCGCGAAGTTGAGGAAGAAACATCGGTGGTGGGTTTGACGATAGTTAATAAACTGATAACTACATATCATATTTATTCAACTGAACGCAGATGGGTCATGAAAGAAACCATCTGGTACAGTATGCTATGCGATGAAGAGCGGCCAAAAACAATACCACAGATTTCTGAAGGAATTCAATCAGCTGATTGGGTGCCCCCCGAATCATTGCAGCTTATCCTGAGTCTTTCGTTCAGGTCAATTCGCGATGAATTGGGGCCTTTCATGCTTGAAAACAGGATTTGAGCTATTTACCGGATTGGAATCTTCCCAAATGAATTTTATTCTATTTCGGGCTGTTGTTTCGCTTTCAGATAGGTATAAATTTGTTCCTGCGAACGGACTGGCGCCTGATCATTGCGGTAGTATTTGTTCACTTGCTGGTCGTTAACCAATCTTGCTTTACAGTTGTCGGCCATCTGAATCTTTAGCATGTCCATAATTTCTTGCTGCAGTGAAGGATCCGTAATCAGGCTGGCACTTTCGAACCTGTGGTCGAGGTTGCGAACCATCCAGTCGGCTGAAGTCATATAAACCTTAAGGTCATTGTTGTTTGCAAAAACAAGCAAACGGCTGTGTTCCAGATACCTATCGACCACACTTCGCACACTGATGTTTTCACTAAGTCCCTTAATCCCCGGAACCAGCACACAAATACCGCGGCAAAGTATGTCAATTTTTACCCCGGCCTGACTGGCCTGATAAAGTTTACGAACCATTCCTTCATCAACTATATTGTTGATTTTGATAATGATCCAGGCAGTTTTGCCTTCTTTTTTGTTTTTAATTTCAGTGTTTATTAGCCTGACGAAATGATTGCGCATTGAATAAGGCGACACGATTAATTTTCGAAAAACAGGCGGACTATATGGCATTTCAAACAACTGGAACATCTGGTTCACTTCAATTCCGGTACGTTCGTCAGAAGTCAGCAGGCTGGTGTCGGCATAAACCTTTGCCGTAGACTCATTGAAATTTCCCGTGCTGACATTTGAATAAAAAACGTTTTTGCCGTCTTCTTTTCGCCTGATAAGCAATAGTTTGCTATGAACCTTAAAACCCGGGATGCTTTTTATGATTTTGACTCCTTCCTCTCTGAGTTTCTCTGACCACATGATATTCGCCTGTTCATCAAAACGGGCCTGTAGTTCAAGGAATACAGTTACCGATTTTCCATTCCTTGCTGCATTAATCAATGCGTTGATCACATTTGAGTTACTTGCCGTTCGGTACAGGGTCATTTTAATTGAACGTACCTGTGGGTCAATTGAAGCCTCGCGAAGCAAATCAATGATGTGGATAAATGATTGATAAGGAAAATGAAGCAGAAGGTCTTTTTTTCTGATTACACTGAAAATGCTCTTATTCATTGGGAGATCGGGATGGCGCAGCGGAGGCTGAGGTACAAAATACAAATCCTTGCTTCCAACCGACGGAAAACCCATGAAATCTCTGAAATTGTGGTACCTCCCACCACCCCTGAGTGCATCATCCTTGTTTATTCTGAATTTTTTCAAAAGCAAGTTAAGCAGGATGTCAGGCATTGTCTTGTCATAAACAAACCTGACTGGCACACCTCTTTTTCGCTGCTTCAGGCTCTCCGACATGATTTCGATAAAACTTTTCGATACGTCGTTGTCAATATCCATTTCTGCGTCCCGGGTAAATTTCATGGCATAGGCTTCATACAGGTCGTAGCCAAATGGAAGAAAAATATCACCAAGGTTGTAACGAATCACATCATCAAGTAACAAAATGTCATGCTTATCGTCAGTACGCGGGAGGATCAGGAAACGTGACACAGAACTTGTAGGAACCTTAATCAGCGCATAATTCCTGCTCAATGGAGCAGGTGATTGTTTCAATACCACTGCCAGGTATATTGAGTTGTCTTTTAGGCTATTGGCGTCTTTAAGCTCGCTGAGCATGATCGGAAAAAGATTCGGATGGACCTTGTCCCTGAAATATTGTTTTACATATGCCCCCTGATCGGCCGACATTTCTTCAAGGCCAATAATACTGATGCCGGTTTCGCGTAATTCCTGAACAATTCGAAAATAGGCTTCTGTGAAGACAATTTCCTGTTCTTCAATTAATTTCTTTACTTCTTTCAATACTTTGGAAGGGTCGTATCCTAGGTTTTCGTTTTTTTCTTTTCCAAATGCTTTGAGTCTCCTGAGCGTGGCAACCCTTACCCTGAAAAACTCATCACGGTTGTTGGAAAAAATTCCCAGAAACCGCAGGCGTTCAATGAGCGGATTGGCAGGGTCAATAGCTTCCTGCAGCACCCGGGCGTTGAAATGCAACCAGCTGATTTCGCGCTGTATAGATTCAATTTTTTTTATGGGCATATTATTGCTTATCGTATAGGTCAGTCAGTTTTCAGAAGTTTCGGAAACACAACAAACTCAACGTTTACAGTCGCCGTGCGAATGCTTTCCCAGGAATCAGCATTAAAACTTAGACAAACGACTCCAGAGGTGGGAAGCCAGTCAATGGGGGGCTGAAGAAAATGATTGACAAAATTGGTTAGTGTGGGGTTATGGCCAACCATCATCAGGGTTTTGTAATCATCGGATAAATCGAGGAACTGATCAAAAAGTAATTGGCTGTCAGCATGGTAAAGACTTGGGTCAAGTTTTATTTCACTAACAGGATAACCAAGGGATTTAGCAATATATTTCGCTGTTTCACGGGCACGGATGGCCGAACTGCAAATCACAAAATCAGGCTTTATCTTTTTGCTTTGCAGGAACTCAATAATTTTTCGGGTCCTCTTCTTGCCCTTTTCAAGCAGAGGTCGCTCATGATCAGGTAATTCAGGGTATTCCCAGGACGACTTTGCATGACGAACAATCAGCAGGGTTTTCATAAAGCTGGTTTTGTAGAGGGTGTTTAGCGTGTAAAATTACACAAGTCATTGATGAATTGCGAATTGTGGATAGTTAACAAATTGTAAATTCATTTGGAAATGTTGTCATAACAAGTCTTGTAATTAACAAGTTAGCATGTAAATATTTCATATATAATAAGATACACAAAGTTTTTGTGTTAACATTTTACTAACAATAAACTAAAGCAATGTTCGCATAAAAGCAATGTTGACAGCTTACTTTTGACCAAAAAAGTGGCCAGGGTGTTTTTGGTGAAACCAATCTATATCTTAATACTGAATACGGCAGTTTTACTGTCGGCAGGGTTTATCACACTTTTTCCGCTTCCGGAGTTTGACCGTACATATCGCAATTATCAACTTGTCGGACTTGAAATTGTTAAAGATGGCCATAAAATCCAGACACTTGATTTAGCCAGCCAGAACCTGTTTTTTAAGCTTGAGCCAAACAATGGATTCTACCAACTTAAAGCGGTAAGCCATCAAGAAGCATCATCGTTTTCAGAAAGTGTTGGAAGTTTGGCTGGAAACCAACTTTCTATCCTTCTGCGAAAAGAATTTTCAGTTGAGATTGTTGCTCAATCAAATGATGGCTGTGATACATCTACAACAATCCGCTATTATCTGGCCAAAAAAAGGATGAAGAATAGCAACAGAGAACGATCCTAACCAATGTATCAACCGGTTAAGGATATCCTATAAGGCACATATGATTTTTGGTCAATCAAATGTATCTTTGCTGGAAAATTTGCTGTTGATGAAAAGAATTGCAGTGTTTCCGGGTTCATTCGACCCACTTACCAAAGGCCATGAATCGCTGGTTTTACGTGCCTTGCCCTTGTTTGATGAAATTGTCATCGCCGTCGGTGTAAATGCCCTCAAGCAGTATTTCTTTTCTGTCGAACGGCGGATGGAAGGCATAAGGAGTGTTTTTGCAGTGTATCCGCAAATACGTGTCGCAAGTTATGAGGGACTAACAGTGGATTTTTGCAGGAGTCTTAACGCGAAGTATATTCTCAGGGGGTTGCGAACTTCAGCTGATTTTGAGTTTGAACGGGGAATCGGACAGGTCAACAAAATGATGCATCCCGAAATTGAAACGGTATTTATGCTTAGCCTTCCCGAGCACACTTCGTTGACTTCATCCGTAATCAGGGACGTAATCAGAAATGGGGGAGATGCCAGTCAGTTTGTTCCAAATGGTATTGACCTTACAATAAGCTGAAATCAAAAACCGTTCATGAATCGAAATTGACTGTTATGCTGAGGTTATTACTGTTGCTTTTTTGTGTTTTTGGTATGTTCGGAGCACATGCTTCGGAAGTGGTGATTAATGGAAAGGCCAACCATTCAGGCGTGCTTATCCGTTTGATATTGATAGAAGATCATATTTCAGGAGCACAAAAGATGGTCACTTCAACAACGACAGATTTCAGAGGGCGTTTTGAACTCAGGGCTTCGCTTGATAAGCCCTCCTATGCACAATTGGCAGCAGGTCCCGACAGGGCAGAAATTCTGCTTCTTCCGGGTTGTTCTTATACCATTCAGCTTGACGACAAGCAAGATTTCGAACAATTGTCTTATTATGAACGTGAGCCTCTTCGTTATCAGATAGTTTCGTCAGATGATAAGGGGGCTTACGATCAATTGCTGACCATTAACCTTATTGTGAATACCTTTATCCTTCAGCACTTTAATGACCTGTATAAAAAACGTAGCAGAGCCCTCGTAGATACCTTGCGGGCTGTCATCAATCAGCGTATTCCAGTTTTTGCACACCATTATGTTAAGGATTATACCCGGTATAAAATAGCTACTCTGGAACTGGTTTCCCAGCAAATGAGTATGCAGGCAATCATTGAACGGTATATTCAAAATCAGAGCATATTATATGCGAATGTCGAATACATGGGGCTTTTCAGTCAGGTTTTTCATTCCTACCTGAACAACAGTCGCTTGTGGAGTCAGGACGACATAAAGGAGCATCTTTCAAGAGGGTTGCCCGCTGTTAAAAGCCTGCTGCGCAGAGACCAGCTGCTTGCAAATAGCGAAAACCTGCTTGAGTTGGTGTTGCTTAGCAACCTCAGGGAGCTCTACTTCGACAGGTCATTTAACCAACATGACATCAAGGAAGTTTTAAGCCAGATGAGTAGAGTTTCTTCAATTCCCGAACACCGACAAATTGCTGCCGGATTGCTCAGGGTAAACGGACATCTGTCCTTTGGTTCGCAGGCTCCCGGGTTTAAGCTTTCAGGGCAGACGGGCACATTTTATACGGTCAGCGAACTTACTAATGACAAAGTTACAATAGTCAATTTTGTAAAAAAGGACTGCCAGCCGTGCAATGCTGCTTTTGATGACCTGCAGAAGCTGACCGAGGAATTTGGCGATCAGGTTAGAATCGTGACAATTGCTACCAGTCTAAGTTTCCAGGAAACACGAAAAATATTTCTTGAGAACAGGTTTCAATGGTTGTTGTTAGACCTGGCTGATCAGTGGACGGTATTGGAGGATTATAACATTAAATCATTTCCCGAGTTTATTATTTTGCTGCCCGGAAACAGGGTTGGTATGGCTCCGGCACCTTCGCCCAAACAAGGCCTCGAGGCACATATCCGTCGCCTGATCCGGCAGGCCAATACAAACTGAAACAAAAGCCCAGCAGATAATTAATTACTTTTGTGGTGAAAAAGCTGATCGGGAAGTGAGAAGTTTTTATTTCCACCCGAAAAGGAACGATATTTGATTAAACAAGAGAAATTACAATTATATGTTTGGATTGTTTAAAAAATGGCTGGGCGACAAAGCAAGCCGTGACCTGAAAGCTATAAATCCCCTTTTACAGAAAACACTTACGGCCAATGAGGCGGTTAAAAAATTGGATAACGATGCCTTAAGGGCAAAAACCAATGAGTTTAAAGCCTTTCTTAAAAATCGAATTGAGACGGAGCAAAATGAGATACAAGCCCTTGCGGCAGAGCTTGATGCAAATCCGGACATGTCGGCTGAAGAGAAGGAAAAGATCTACGAAAAGATAGATAAGCTTGATAAGCTGCAATACGAGAAAACCGAACTTGCCTTAAATGAACTGCTGCCAGAAGCATTCAGCGTAGTGAGGGAAACTGCCCGAAGGTTTAAGGAAAATGCTGAGGTTGAAGTTACAGCAAATGAGTTTGACCGCAATCTTGCAGCCACACGCGAGAATGTGACAATCAGGGGAAACAAAGCATATTACAGCAATTCGTGGATGGCTGGAGGCAACACAGTTACATGGGATATGGTACACTATGATGTTCAGCTCATTGGCGGTATTGTGCTTCATCAGGGTAAAATTGCTGAAATGGCAACAGGTGAAGGAAAAACACTGGTTGCTACCCTTCCTGTTTATCTCAATGCACTGGCCGGTAAGGGTGTTCATGTGGTCACCGTTAACGATTATCTGGCCAAGCGCGACTCGGAATGGATGGGTATGTTGTATGAGTTTCTCGGCCTTACCGTTGACTGCATTGACAAACACGAGCCCAACAGCCAGGCAAGGCGTAAAGCCTACCAGGCAGATATCACCTATGGAACCAACAACGAGTTCGGATTCGATTACCTGCGTGACAATATGACAGGCAATCCTGATGAACTTGTTCAGCGGAAACATCATTATGCCATTGTGGATGAGGTTGACTCTGTACTTATTGACGACGCCAGAACGCCCCTCATCATCAGCGGTCCAACCCCAAAAGGCGACCTTCAGGAATTTGATGCACTGAAACCAGACGTAGTGAAACTTTATCAGGCACAGCGCAGCCTGGTGACTTCGATTCTGGCAGAAGCCAAGAAAATACTGCAAAACCAGACAAAGGATACCGACACAAAAAGAGGCGGTGAGCTTTTGTTCAGGGCTTATCGGGGATTGCCCAAAAACACTGCATTGATCAAGTTCCTTAGTGAGGAAGGCATGCGCAGCCTGATGCAGAAAACGGAAAGTTTTTATCTTCAGGAACAAGCAAAAAACATGCACGTCATTGATGATGAATTGTTCTTTGTTATTGACGAAAAGCATAATTCAGTCGAATTAACCGAAAAAGGTATTGACTTGCTCACCGAGTCATATAACGACCCTGCATTCTTTATCCTGCCCGATGTTGGCGCTGAGATTGCTGATCTGGAGAAGCAACAACTCCCCGAAAGAGATGCCCTTGAAAAGAAAAGCGACATGATAAGAAACTTTACGATCAAGTCGGAAAGGCTCCATACTGTGCATCAGCTTTTAAAAGCCTACACCCTTTTTGAGAAGGATGTAGAGTATGTTATCATGGAAAACAAAATCAAGATCGTGGATGAGCAGACCGGCCGTATCATGGAAGGCCGGCGTTATTCTGATGGCCTGCATCAGGCAATCGAAGCCAAAGAGAATGTAAAAGTTGAAGCTGCCACACAAACTTATGCCACCATAACCCTTCAAAATTATTTCAGGATGTATGGCAAACTGGCAGGTATGACGGGTACTGCCGAAACCGAAGCTGGTGAGTTTTGGAATATTTACAAATTGGACGTTATTGTTATTCCCACCAACAGGCCTATCGCACGTATTGATTCAGAAGACCTAGTATATAAAACCAAGCGTGAGAAATTCAATGCAGTAATTGACGAGATTGAAAATCTTGTTCAAAAAAAGAGACCCGTACTAGTAGGAACTACCTCTGTTGAAACCTCCGAATTGCTGAGCAGGATGCTCAAACGCAAGGGAATCGAACATAATGTGTTGAATGCCAAGCTTCATCAGCGCGAAGCCCAGATTGTTAAAGAAGCCGGGCAGGCAGGTGTGGTAACTATTGCCACCAATATGGCGGGACGTGGTACCGACATTAAACTTGGGCCTGGTGTCCGTGAAGCCGGTGGTTTGGCCATTTTTGGTACAGAAAGACATGATTCGCGTCGCGTGGACAGGCAGTTAAGGGGACGTTCGGGTCGTCAGGGAGATCCCGGTACTTCACAGTTTTTTGTATCGCTGGAAGACGATCTCATGCGTATGTTTGGTTCGGGCAGAATTGCCGGCCTGATGGATCGCCTTGGTCTGAAAGAGGGTGAGGTTATTCAGCACTCTATGATTACAAAATCAATCGAGCGTGCACAGAAGAAGGTAGAAGAAAATAACTTCGGAACCCGTAAAAGATTGCTCGAATATGACGATGTCATGAACTCGCAGCGCGAAGTAATATATAAAAAGCGACGCCATGCACTTTTTGGCGACCGCCTTTCCGTTGATATCTCAAATATGCTTTATGACCTGGGCGAAGCAATGCTTGCACAGCATCAGGAAAGTCGCGATTACGAAGGAATCAGGATGGACGTGATCAGGAACATGGGCATTGAACCACCTTTTAGCGAAGATTCATTCCTCAATACGGGCATCGAACATCTAAATGATTTGTTGTTCGAGAAAGCAACCGTTGTTTACCGCGAGAAATCGAGAAGAATAGGCGAAAAGACTATGCCGGTGATCTTAGATGTCTTTGAAAAACAAAAACAATATGAGAACATCGCGATCCCTATTACTGATGGACAAAAGGGGATGCAGGTAGTTGTTAACCTGAAAAGAGCTGTCGAAAACGGTTACAGGGAGGTAATCCTGTCTATCGAGAAAAACATCACCCTCGCACTTATTGACGAATCATGGAAGGAACACCTGCGTGAACTTGACGAACTCAAACAGTCGGTTCAGAATGCCACATACGAACAAAAAGACCCTTTGCTGATTTATAAATTTGAGTCTTTTAACCTGTTTAAGACGATGGTAAATAAGATCAACAAAGATGTGATTTCGTTCCTGATGAGGGCCGACATACCGGTGCAGGACCACACTCAGGTGCGCGAAGCGCAGCGGCCCAGAGGGCTCGATCGCAGTAAGATGAAAGAAGAACGTTCCGACCTTTTGTCGCAGGCCCACTCCAATACTCAGCATCAGGAGGTAACCCAACCCATTGTTGCTGAAAAGAAAGTTGGCAGAAACGAACCATGTCCGTGCGGAAGTGGAAAAAAATATAAGAATTGTCACGGAAAAGTTGCAATTGATGGTTAAAATGTGCTAATTTGGCTGCATGAAAGGTGTCTTTGGCGTCACAATCATCCTGATAGCAGTTCTTTTAGCTGTGGGATCATGCAGGAAATTCGAAAGCGGATATCCAGGTGTGACCACCTATTCATACCAGAGTCCGATTATTAATCCGCCGGACACCTTCATGATTGTGTACAACTTCTCAGCCTATGGAGACAAAACGGCAGTATTGACGCTTGATACCGTGGGTGTATGGAGAATTGAAAGGATTAGTGAGCGACGCTTAAATGTGTCAGTCATTAATGAAGCATCAGAGTCATTTATCATCAATATTGCCGACACACTGGGATTAAGTGGCAATGCAAATTACAAGGTTGTGGCCAGGAATTTAAGCAGCCAGGTTGAATACAGCAATTTTTATCTCCTTTTTACAAAGCTCAATATTCCATTTGAAACGTTTGAACCAAAACTTTGAGATGTTTGATGTGGAACACAAAAATCAACCTGTTGTTAAAGCAGCTTTATTTATTTTTATTTTCATGATAGTAAGTCCTTTGGCTTCAAAGGCTGATACTATTCCTGTCAGAAGACCTTCATTAGGACTTGTTCTCAGCGGGGGAGGGGCCAAAGGGTTTGCACACATTGGTGCACTAAAGGTGTTTGAAGAGGCTGGTCTGCAATTTGATTATGTGGGCGGAACAAGCATGGGTAGCATCGTTGGCGGGCTATATGCCATGGGTTACCACCCTGATTCGATGAAAAGTCTTGTTCAAAGTCAAAACTGGAACGAGGTGATGAACGACAAATTGCCTCGTAAATACATACCTACCGAGGAAAAGTATAATGCTGAGCGATTTATTCTCACTTTTCCTTTTGTAAAACGTAAAGTTAACCTGAAGCAGGGCCTGGTTTCGGGCCAGAGAATAAATTTACTGCTCACACGACTTACCAGTCCTTTTTACCACATCAGCAATTTTAACGAGCTGCCCGTTCCTTTTGTGTGTATCGGAACGGATCTGCTCACCGGTGAAAATGTTGTACTTGAGAAAGGCCCTCTAGATAAGGCAATCAGGGCCAGTATGTCAATTCCATCATATTTCAATCCTGTTGAATTTGATAATCGTATCCTTATTGATGGAGGAGTAATCAATAATTATCCTGTAGATGAAGTCCGTGCGATGGGTGCCGAAATCATTATTGGGGTTGATGTGCAAAGTGGACTCCACAAACAGGAAGATCTGAATTCATTGGTAAAAATTCTTGATCAGGTGACTTCATTTTACCGCATTGATGCTTATGATAGGGGAGTTGAACTAACCGACCTGTTTATTAAGCCAGAGTTGAGACCTTACGAAGTGATGAGTTTCAACAATTATGACAGCATCATGAGTCGTGGCGAAATGGCTACACGTGTGTATTTTGAGCGATTAAAGCGGCTTGCAGACTCATTGAACACACTTGAGTACAGGGAGAAACGTCAGTTGACAACACGTCCTCTTGACTCTGTTTTTGTTGGTTTGGTTGAATACCGTGGCTTAAAGAATGTAAGTAAGTCGTTCATTCATGGGGTGCTGGAAGTACAACCCGGAAGCTGGGTAAGGCTTGATGAGCTTGAAGAGAATATTAAGTTTGCTTATGGCAGCGGTTTTTTTGATCAGATAAACTACAGCCTTCAGCCATTTGAGGAAGGAATGGGCAGCAGGCTGGTGATTGACGCATATGAGGCCAGTTCGGGCCTTCTGGGGGCAGGGATCAATTATAACTCCGATTACAAGGCATCAATTCTACTCAATGCCACCTTCAAGAATGTGGTTATCAAAGGTTCGAAAGCATTCATTGATCTGAACCTCGGCGAAAGTCCCAGAATTTCAGGGCTTTACCTGATTGACAGGGGATTTAGTCCCGGATTTGGCTTACGAGCCACTTCATTTCGTCTTAAAATCAACCAGTACAATCAAGGAAAAGTTGTAGAGGTGTTCAACACCGTTCAATCAAAAGCCGAGGCCTTCCTGCATATTAACTATAGAAATTCACTTCAGTTCAGAACCGGCGCCGAATTTGAATACCTTAAAATACAATCAGACATTGATCCGAAACTCACCGTTGATTACACACCCTATCTGAATTTTTTTGCAGAGTGGATGCTCGATACATATAACAAGGCTTATTACCCCGATAGGGGTATAAAACTCAGAACTAAGGTTAAATATATTTCAACCTTGTCTGACAATTGGGCCAGTGAAATCTTTTCCAACGCCTTTGTTGCCTCACTGAATTACAGCCACAATGTGCATATGGCCCGAAACCACACGCTCAGGCTGGGGTATGACATGGGGGTTACTTTTCGTGAAGAATCACCTCCGCCCCAACATTGGTTTATACTGGGTGGCCAGACAAACAGTAATTACTTTGACGGCATATTCCCATTCGCAGGTTTGAGGTTCATCGAGAAAATAGGCTTAAATACAGTAAATGTGAAACTTGCCTGGCAATATCAAGTTATCCCGAAATTTTATATGGTCGGACGACTTGATGTCGGACTAATTGATGATTCGTTTTCAAGATTGTTCGAGAAACATGATTTAATATCAGGATTTGGGATTACTTTTGGTTATGAGAGTTTTATCGGTCCGGTTGAGCTAAGCCTGATGGGATCAAACATCAGCAACGGGATTTCAAACTACATCAATATAGGTTTTTGGTTCTAACAAATAATCAAATGAAATACAAAAGAGTTTTACTGAAGCTTTCAGGCGAGGCATTGATGGGGGGCAAACAATATGGAATTGACCAACAAAGACTTGGAGAATACGCTTCTGAAATTGCAGCCGCCTCACAATCTGGTGCCCAGGTGGCGATTGTTATCGGCGGAGGTAATATTTTCAGGGGTTTGCAGGGAGTGTCCGAAGGTACCAACCGCGTTCAAGGCGACTATATGGGTATGTTGGCAACTGTTATCAACAGCCTTGCACTGCAGGCCAAACTGCAAAGTATGCATGTCCAGACTGCTTTACTATCGGGAGTGTATATTGACAGGATAGCTGAATCAATGAGTGGCCCAAGGGCTGTTGAACTTCTCGAACAAGGGCATGTGGTTGTTATCGCAGGTGGAACAGGCAATCCTTTTTTTACCACAGATACGGCAGCAGCCTTACGTGCCATAGAAATCAGTGCCGACGTTATTCTGAAGGGAACCCGTGTTGATGGGATTTATACCGCAGACCCTGAAAAAGATCCCTCTGCAACTAAATATCACTCTCTGTCTTTTGCCGCGGCTTATGAAAAACAACTAAAGGTGATGGACCTCACTGCTTTTTCGTTATGCTGGGAGAATAAGATGCCCATATTGGTATTCGATATGAATACGCCCGGAAATCTGCTGAAAGTGCTTCATGGAGAAGATATCGGTACGGTTGTATCCTGATGTAGTTTCGAGATGACCATCAGAGTTCCTGACCGGACTCCTTAACCATATTCCTGTATGAATCAAGCCAGGCAAGATAAGTTTCGGATCAATACTTTGATTGCAATCATATTGTTGTTGGCTGGATTGCTGCGCTTTTGGGGCATTCATCAGTTACCTTTTATGCATGATGAATTCAGTGCTTTGTTCCGGACACAGTATTCTACTTTCAGTGAACTTATCCGGCAAGGAGTTATGCTCAACGATACACATCCGGCAGGCGTTCAGGTGTTTCTTTTTTACTGGGTGAGGTTATTCGGATTTAATGAGTTCTGGATTAAGCTGCCTTTTGCATTGATGGGATTGCTCTCGGTTTGGCTGGTGTTCGACATTGCCCGGAGATTACTCAATAACAGTAGTGCATTGGTAGTCTCAGCCCTGATGGCGGTGATGCAGTTTTTTGTGTTCTACAGCCAGCTGGCGCGGCCTTATTCAGCAGGTTTGTTTTTTGTACTTGTCATGGTACGCGGATGGAGCCGTATAATTGAGAAAGACCGGATTGCAAGAAAAATTGATTGGGCTGTCTTTGCTACTGGTCTTGCACTTTCGGCCTACATGCATGCGTTTTCCATGTTCCTGGCAGTTCTGGTTTATGCTTCAGGATTTGTTTTTTTAGAGGCACCGAAGCGTAAGTCCTATCTGATTGCGGGTTTGGTGGCTGCCTTGCTGTATAGTCCCCATATCCCTGTGTTCGTCGAGCAGATAAAAGCCGGAACCATTGGAGGATGGCTTGGCCCGCCTGATCTGGGTTTCTTTGCGGGTTTTTTTGGCTATGCAGCTCATTTTAGTCCACTTTTTATTGGAGTCCTGCTGCTTTTAATGGTGGTTTCGGTAGTGCATTGGGGCAAGCTTAAAAAGCTTGGAATTATGCGCCTGATGCTGCTGGGCTGGTTTCTCATTTCACTCGCAACAGCCTGGCTTTATTCGGTGTACCGAAGTCCGGTATTGCAGTTCAGTACCCTATATTTCTCCTTTCCATTTGCTCTTATGGCTATAACATCCATGCAGGACCATATGAAAAGGGCTTTGATCGTTGGCCTGCTTTCGCTGATATTGCTGACGGGCACCTATAGCCTTGTTTTTGAACGGGACCATTACCGCACGATGTATGTTCAGGGATATAACGGATTGGCACAACAATATACATCTGACATAGAAAGTTTTGGTCTTTTTCCGTTGATAACCATGACTTCCCGTCAGGATATTCCTGCTTTTTATCTTCCAGAGAAAGTTGTCGGGGCACCTGTAATTCATTTCGCCCGAAACGACAATCCTGATGACCTGAGGAAGGTACTGGATACCATGAACAGTGAAAAACTGGCTTTTGCCTGGACTGATTATGCCCCGGCCGAATGGGCTGAGTTGGCAAGGCTTTATTACCCATATGTTATGGGATATGAGTGCTGGTTCAATGCAGAGTATTTTCTTTTGTCCAGAACAGCGTCTGATCAGCAACCACCTCAGACAGAATGGCATGAAAAAATTATCCTTGCCAGACTAAAATCATTTCCCGAAGGAAGTTGGTATGGGCCGGATGAGTCAGCCAACCACCATGATAGATTTGGTTGGGATGTTGAGGCCGGTGGGGTTTATGGTCCTTTGTTTGAAAAAAAAGCTGATGATTTGTTCAGACATTCCGAACTCATACTTGTATCAACTATTTCGGTGGTGGCTATTGACACACTGTCAGGGTTGAAAGTGGTGATCGAGACCAAAGATCCGGATAATGGGAGTTTAGTTCACTGGCAGGCCGGCCATAGCGCGCAAACAGCCATCATGCCGGGCGATACACTGCATTTAGTAACAGCTGTCCGCCTTGGGCGTGATGTTGCATTCGAAAAAAACCACCTGATCAGAAGTTATTTTTGGAATCCTACAGGGATGCGATTCCGTTTGACAGCTCAGGAAATTTATTACAGAAACATCAACCCTGAGCTGTTCAACCTCTTTGAACCATTCTGAGTCAATGTGATCAACCACATCGAACCGTCATATTGGGTTGCATACTTTGCTTTATATTATATTGAAAATGAAATTTATATGATACGGTTGAGTCTGAGCAGGACAAGTGAATCCCATCAGATTAGTTTTTTTGATCGTATTGTTTGCGGGCATTCACCAAAAATGGATAAATTTGTGTGCACGAAACTTTTACAGCTATGACAGAAGAAGCCCAATTTGTGCTGGATTCCATTCAGGAAAATATGGACCATGCCATTGCCCACCTCGACAGGGAGTTTCAGAAAATCAGGGCCGGAAAGGCCAACCCCGGAATGCTCAACGGAGTTATTGTTGAATATTACGGCACCCATGTGCCTATTGAGCAAACCTCAAACATCAACACTCCTGATCCCAGGCAAATTATCATCCAACCGTACGACAAGAGTTCCATTCATGCCATCGAAAAAGCTATCATGGCTGCCAATTTGGGATTTAACCCTCAGAACGATGGAGAGATTCTCCGGATAGCCGTTCCTGCACTAACCGAGGAAAGACGTAAAGACTTGGTTAAGAGGGCAAAGGTTGAAACCGAAGATGCCAAAGTCAGTATCAGGAATGCAAGACGGCATGGAAATGAGGATGCGAAAAAACTCGAAAAGGACGGATTGCCTGAGGATGAAGCGAAAAAACTGGTTGAAAAGATTCAGGAACTCACCGACAAGTACATCCTTAAAGTGGACAAGTTGTTTGAGATGAAAGAAAAAGACATCCTCACAGTTTAAGTCCTTGTTAGTCTTTTCGCTTTGAAAACTATCTTGGGAATATGATCAGACTGATTACCTGAAGTGGTTTTCGGAAAAAGGATGGTCATTTTTTTCGGGAAAGAAATGCGATCAGCAGGTCAAGAGCTTTTGACCCCAACATGTGAAATGGTTTTGACTGTTCAAGCCAACGATTGATGATGGTGGCAGGATGCAGGTTGTCCCCAAGTTTCATAATTTCCTGTTGCAAAAGTAGTTCGCTATACTCTATTTTAAGACGGGTTATTTCCACTCGCCTGTTGAAGTCTTCCACGGAGGTTAAAGGTTGTTGTTCATCAGTTGAATAATTCAAAAAGTTTATATCGTTTTCGCTTAACTTTCGTATAATAGGCTGATAGAATAACCTTTTCCGGTTCACAAACACAATCACGCCCACAATGAAATAAACGAGGCTGATGATCAAAAATCCATGGTGGTAGGGGCCAACACTACTGCCATACCAGAATACAAAAGCGAAAGAAAGCAACAGGAAAATCATCGAAATAAACCCTCCAAGCAAAATAATGGTAAACAACTGAGTGGCAACAGCTGCAACCTTTTTGTTAATTAAAAGTCCTGCAAGTTGTGTCCGGAGATTAATGTGCCTTCCCAGTTCGATTCTGATGGCCTGAAATGACTGATTAATAGATTCTGTTGACATAATTGAAATTTAAGATTGACTATTTCTGCTCTCATCTGACGACATTCTGTCATCAATGATTTTTTTGAGTTCATTGATTTTTTGAGAAAGTTCGTCCGATATTGATCCTGCTTTTTCCTTTATTTTCTGGCGTGTTTCGGACCCTTTGCCAGGAGCAAATAAAATACCTGCAATAGCGCCGGCTATTGCTCCGGCAGCAAGACCAGCAAGAAAAGTAAACAGTGTTTTTGAACCAGAGTCTCTCATGCGAATTCTGTTTTATGATTAAAAACTATTCTTTGTTATTTTCGTCCGCAGTATGCGCACCAACAATATGTTCATCATCCTTGCTATCCATCGAACGGGTTAGTGCTGCCACGATCCTGCTATGACTCAGAAACTGACGCAACATCAGCCGGATTATGGTATAAACTGGTATGGCAAGGATCATCCCGCCAATTCCGGCCAATTTTCCTGCCATGATGATCACTAAAAGTATTTCGATTGGGTGTGCTTTGACACTCTTTGAATAGATAAGGGGCTGCAAAAGTAGGTTGTCTATAAGGTTTGCTCCGGAAAATGTTAGGAGGATAAACAAGATAGTTGTCCAAAGCTGGTCGAAAGTTCCCATGCTCAGGACTGAGACAACACCTAAAACAATACCAATGGAGGCGCCAATTAGCGGCCCCAGATAGGGAATAATGTTCATCAGCCCGCCCAGAAAGCCGATCAGAAGGGCATTGGGTATGCCTAATATGCTCAGCGTTATGGAGATAATAGTCATCATTGATATCAATTCGAACACCACTCCAAGAAGATACCTTGTAAGCAAAACCCTTGAATCGCTAAGAACTTGTCCAAAACCTTCCTGATTATTTTCGGGGACAATAGCCATTACTGAATTTCGTAGAAGTGTTTCATCGCTCAGGAAGAAAAATGTCAGAAACAGCACAGTAAATGTGCCCATAAATATGGTTCCGGTGGTACTGATAAGCCCACCGAATATACTGCCGAAATTGATGATGCCGATTAATTGGATAAGTTGTTCTTCGATGTAGGAATTCAGGCTTTGACCGGCGGGTAAAATGTTATAGGTTGCCAGTAATCCCTCAATATCAGTAAGGAATCCGGAAAAATAATTACTAACAGCAACGGTGTCAATGGATGAAATCATCAATGCCTGACGGTTAATTAGGGGCACAAAAAACAGCATGAAAGAAACTGCGATTAAAATTACAATAAGGAGTGTTAGTGCGGCAGCAGCGGAATGGCTGAAGCGTAGCTTCCTGAATTGAAGCGTTTTCAGGTAACGTGCCATTGGACGGCTGACAACCGATAACACTGCTGCGATAATGATATACAGGAGCAGATCAGAAAAATACCAGGCCATCAATGCTACGATGATGAGTCCGGTGAAGGGTTTGAGCAATCTGAACACAAGATGCATGCGTACTGGGGTTGCTGGTTTCTATTATTTATGAGTTATTTCAGAAACAAATATCTGAATTATAAACATATGAAGTGCCATTTTGCACACACTAAATGCCGAGGGACAAGGATAACTTATAGCCGATGTTCTCATGGGCTTTTATAAAGCTATAAGGCCCGTATCTGTAAAATACTCCGGCTCCAATTTTTGATCCGGGAAGATTTACTATGTTTCTAAACAGTATGCCGCTCTCGTAAAATCCAAGTTCAGGTGTGCGGATGTCAATGAAATGATGCTTTTCGGGATGTGCAAGACTGCCAAAAGCAATGTTTGTATGCAGCACTATTGACGGTTCAAACCATGATTTTCTGAGCAGTAAGGTGCCGAAATCGTGACTCAGAAAGAGGTACACAAAGCGGTCTGAAACGAATTCGTTCATACGCATGGTTGCAAAGCTGTTTGGCGCAAATAGGGTAAGGTTTCGCCAGCTGGCGGGACTGTTATACAACAAAGGGTAGGGAAGGCTGCCGCTGATCAGACCCATTTGTGCCGCAACAGATGTCTTTCCCCAATATGCCTTGTAAATGGAATAATCAAGAATTAAGTCAAACCTGTTGAAGCTGAAGTCGCCTCCCGTTGATTTCAGCCCTAGTGTATAAGTAAAGGACAACACAGGATATGCAGTGCCCATTGACATAAGGCCGTGTTCTGTTTGAGCGAATTTCTCATTGAAGGCAAACCTGACTCCGGCATGAAGGTTGGCAAGCTTGTATGACTGATAATCTGGTATAGCCTGGTCCTGATTCCCGAAGAAGTAGTCATAAGCAGTGCTCCGTGTCTCCGCACTTATTCCTATCCGCCACTCGGCATGTTGCAAGGCTCTTATGCTAAAGCCGGCAAAAAGTCTCTTGCTGTAATCCATCCTGTTGATGAACAGCAGCCGGTAGTTTTGCTCACGGAAAGGATTAGCCTGATCATCCCAGATTTTTATATGGCCGCTTTCTTCTGCAGTATCGTCATAGCTCAGCCTCAGGGCTGCCTGTGTGCTTCCGGGAAGACCGAGTCCCAATCCTATTCCATATTTGGCTCTTTTATCGCCGAAACCATATCCCCAATAACTACCGGCAGAAACATATTTTGAAAGCTTTTGGCTTGTTGTTAACCCAATGCCTGTATAAAACCCTTCAAAATCATTATAGCGGAAAAGCCTGTTGAGTTCAACGTCAAACATGCCAACTGGTAGTTTCCCCTGCATGAGTGAGGCAAGACTTCCTGCCAGGCGGTCGAGACGGGCAACCCGCCCAATCGAATCAAGATATCTGTAGGTTTCCAGATCGCGGCTTGTCAGACTGTCAATCCTTTGCCCGATCCACCATGCAGCATCACGGTGAAGTTCATTCCTGTTGATATCCAGTGATATGTGGTTGAAATCCCTGCTTGTTAATGAGGGGTTCAACTCAATGTCACTGAGGTAGCTTTTGCCGCTGGCCAGTAATGGGTATGACTTGTTTCCATCGCTCACACGGGCATCATTAAATTGAATGTCGGTTTGAAGCTGTACGGGAAACCATTGTCGGCCGTCTGTTTTTTCGTACAATTGCTGTATGCTGATGCTCAGGCCTTTTTCTTGTCTGTAAGGCTGAGCCTGTACGTTTTGTATGGCCCAATTGTCGGAATTAATGCTGATGACACCTTGAAGCCCGTCAAAATTTGTGTTCAACGCAGGCCTGAATGAAATCGTAAATACACTGTCACCTGACTGGGTAACATGGGTGTCTTGCAGGATAAACAGGTATTTTCGGAACGAGCCCCTGCTCAAGGGGTTGATGTACTTTTTGTCTGAGATCAGGATCATCTCATCATAAAAGCTGGTGGATTGCAGCTGCGAAATCATGAATACGAGCACAGGATCGCTGAACCCTGACATGCGTGAAGCCAATACTTTATCATGCGTCTGACCAGGCGAAAGATAGCTTCGTTCCGTAACGGTTTCCATCAGAAACAGGTCGCGTTGGCTGACAAACTCCCTGGCTTTCATGCCCGAGGCTTTGTTATTTGCTTTATTATCGAGGACTGCAACACGGCTGGTATCTATGGTAAACACCATTTTATCATAGGTTTTGTAGCGGAATGAGGGCAGTTTTAGCGGGTTGTTGCTGTCAGCATACTGCATGGCAAGACTGATGATGCGGTGTGCCGGGTTTTCGTCAGGAAATACAACTACCTCATCAAGGGTGTACACGCTAGGTTCCATTGACAGCCGCAGAAAAGCAGCATCAGGACGCAGTTCAGCTTCAAGGCTGTTGTAACCTACAAAACTCAGTTTTAGGGTTTGGATTCTTTCGCTGGAAGCAATATTGAACCTTCCATCTATGTCTGTTGTGCCCCCATAAATTCCTCCGTTGACAGTGATGTTCACAAAAGCCATTTTTTCGCCTGTCCGGGCATCGGATACCTGTCCTTTTGCCACATAGGTTTGTGCTCCGAGCATTAAGCTGATGAGCAACAGGTTACATAATATAAGAATGGACTTGATGAACATTGTTAACACGGTTGGGGGCCTAAGTGCCTGATATATAAGTAAATAGCTGTCAGGAAATCACACGGCAAAGTAGGCTTCAAGTTCTTTCAGGGTATCTTCACCGGTGATGATGTCGTGCACAACTTTGCCCTCGTGGAGCACGACGATTCTTTCGCATATTTCGGTAACATGGTTGAGGTCGTGGCTTGAGATCAGGAAGGTGGTCCCGTGTTCGGTTCTTTGTTTCCTGATCATGTTTTTGAGCCTGATCTGAGTAGTGGGATCGAGGCTGTTGAAAGGCTCGTCGAGTACAACTAGTTTTGGGTTACCCATCAATGCTGCAGCAATACCTGTTTTTTGCTGGTTTCCGGTCGAGAGGCTACGGATGAGTTTCTTTTTGCCCAACACTTCACCATTAAAAAACTCTTCCATGTTTTTCAAATAAGATTCGACCTCATCAGAGGTCATTCCCCTGAGTTTTCCCGTGAATTCAAAAAACTCTTCAGGACTGAGGAAATCAATCAGGAATCCCTGATCAAGAAAAGATCCTGTGAATTGCTTCCATTGTTCATCGCTGTTTACCTTCAGGCCTTCGATTTCCGCTGTGCCACTGTCGGCTCTGATGAGATCGAGCAGCAGCCTGAAAAGAGTTGTTTTGCCGGCACCGTTGTTACCGACAAGCCCGAAACTCTGCCCTTTGGGAACAGTAAGCATGTTGATGTTGAGAACAGTTACCCCATTGTACTGTTTGCTCAGGTTGTTAAAAGTAATCATCTTATTTTAGTTTTTTTCCCTGAAGCCTGCCGACATAATATATTTTCGGGCTTGCAGGTTTTGGTGAATGATCTGTGTGAAAAACTTCCGGAAAGCAAGTCCGGCAGCGCCCAGTCCGCCCAGCAATAATAGTCCTGCTTCGGGATGACCAAACCACTTAAACGGAAGATAAATGATCAGCGGAACGATAAAGGCTGGCAGCAGGATCAGCCAGTGAGTTGCGCCAACGCCCTGATAGTTAAAGGCGCTTCCTCGGGTTAGTACCATGCTTTTCTTGTTGTAGGTGGCAAAATACAATGCTGTTGGCAGCAAAATGCCCAGGTTAAACAAAAAACAAGCTGTGTTGACCCACAAAAGATCTACGCCAAAAAAGCCGTATGGAAGTGTAAGAATAAAACAAACTATGGTGATCAGTGAGGCAAACAGCATTTTGGAGCGGATATATTCCCTGAAGTTTATCCGGGAGGTCAGCAGAAGGTCAAAATAATTGCCTTCGTAGGCAAATGCATATTGAAGATAGTTGAGCATCATAATTCCAGTCATGAAGATTCCGACAAAAATCATAAAACCATCATCGTGACTGTATTGTCCGGAGGGATAAAAAAACAAGCCGTAACCAAGGAAGAGCGGCGACAGGTAGAGCATTGATTTGGTGCGTTTATTCCGTAGATAGAGTTTAATATCAATGCCAATAACTTCGCCTGTTAACCCAAAGCGTTTCAGGTATCCTATTTGTCCTGTACCTGCTCCATCGCTTTTGCCTGAGGCAATCTCTTCGAGGTATAAGCGCGACTTCAGGAAGCTGAAATTTAACCTGTACACCAACAAAAGAATGACAAAGGGAACGGAAAGCAGAACCGGATTATCCATCATCCCTGAAACCAACATGGCAAAGGTTTCGCTGAAAGAGAACCACTTCAGGTAATCGGCCAAAGCAAGCAGACCGACAATGCCAAGAAGTAGTGTGACCACTTTCAGGTTCGAAACCATTTGTTTTTTCAAGTAAATCACAAAGTAATTCAATGAGAAATCTAACGAAAGCATGGCTAAAAGCCAGGCAAAAGCCAACCATGCGCCATGATAAAAACTCACCTGTGCGATTGAGAAGGGAATGAAAAACACCAGTGAAAGCAGACTGAATAAATTGAGCAGTCCATTTCCAAGAATAAAATGGATCAGGCTTTTCTTCTTGACCGGAAGGTGCTGATAAGGCCTCACTTCGAGCACGGGCAACTGCTGCATGAAAAAGCGCATCAGGAACATCCCGGCAAAATACCATGCTATTACTTTGTAGAAATCGGCTAATGGCGGATCAGCATCGGTAATTTCGTGCCATTTATGAGCAACAAGGATGGAGATAATCAGTGCTTCGGCAAAAAGGATGAAGGCAAAGAAGCCAAGCAACAGGTTCAACGCCAGGCTTTTTTGCCAGATAGATGAACGGGTGGCACGCTTCCACTGGTGTTTAATGAAATATCTTAAAAGCATGGAATGGAAAGGTTATAATTGAAATCAAAAATAGTTTTTTTACACCTGGTAATGAATGAATCACTGATCAAATCAGTTTTTTTTGAAATCAAACAATGTTACTGCCTATAGCTTTGGATTATTTCGGTGTCTTTCCGCATCACGGGCAGTTTTTTTTGCCAGATTTTGCTCAAGCGCTTTGGTGAGGTCAACTCCGGTCTGGTTTGCCAGACAGATGAGCACAAAAAGCACATCAGCCATTTCATCAGCCAGGTCAACATCTTTGTCGCTTTCTTTGAAGGATTGGTCGCCATAACGACGGGCCATAATTCGTGCCACTTCGCCAACCTCTTCCATCAGCATGGCCGTATTGGTAAGTTCGCTGAAATACCGCACGCCAACCGAAGAAATCCAATGGTCAACCTGTTTTTGCGCTTCTGTTATTGTCATGGTGGATGTGTTTTTGATTGTATACTGCAAAGAAAGAAAAGAAAAAGCCACGCACAGGCTCAATAATTTCTATTTTAACACACTTGCACTGAGGCGGAAGTCTTCCTTCACCATATCTTTGCAAAAATTTTGAATCTTGGAAAGCCTCCCTGACCGTTTCACCCTTATTGCCAAAACCTCATCAGGCCTCGAACAGGTGCTTGCTGGAGAACTTGCACTGCTTGGAGCCGAGGGGATCGAAGTGCTTACCCGTGCCGTATCATTTACTGCCGACACCCGCCTGATGTACAAAGCCAACTACCATCTGCGGACCGCACTGCGCATCCTCAAGCCTTTGACAGAGTTCCGGGCCAAAGACGAGGACAAATTGTACGATCAGGTGCGGCAGACAGATTGGTCGCAATTGCTTAGTGTGGAAAAAACTTTTGCCATTGATGCTGTTGTCAGCGGGAAGTATTTTACACATAGCCAATATATCGCCCTTAAAACCAAAGACGCCATCGCCGATCAGTTTCGCGAGAAATTCGGGGCAAGGCCATCGGTCAGCACAACGAATCCCGACCTCAGGATTAACCTGCACATTCAGGGCGACCAGTGCAGCCTGCTGCTCGACAGCTCGGGCGAGTCGCTCCATAAAAGAGGTTACCGCGTTGTGGTTGACAAAGCACCCATTAACGAAACCCTTGCTGCAGGACTTATTCTGTTAAGCGGCTGGAAAGGCGAAACGCCCTTTGTTGACTGTATGTGTGGCTCTGGTACAATACCCATCGAAGCCGCTATGATTGCCGGCAACATACCCGGAGGCTATTACCGCGAATGGTTTGGTTTTCAGCGATGGGCAGACTTTGACAAAGAGTTGTGGAACAGCATTCTCGAAGAGGCTTCGGATCAGATGCGCGACATTGAGGTTGAAATTATTGGTTCCGACAGGTCGGCAAAGGCTATTGAAATTGCCAGGGAGAATGTCAGGAAAGCCCGTTTGCACAAGGATATCCAATTGTTTCGCAAGCCTATGGAACAACTCGTACCCCCCGCTGGTAAAGGTGTACTGGTAATTAATCCTCCTTACGGAGAAAGGCTTGAAGAAGAAAACATCAACCAACTGTACACCACCATCGGAAACACCCTGAAGCATAAGTTTCACGGATACAAAGCCTGGGTGATCAGCTCGGACCTGACTGCACTAAAATTGATAGGTTTGAAACCTTCACGGAAGATCCCGGTCTTTAACGGCCCGCTCGACTGCCGTTTTGTGTGTTTCGATATTTTCGAAGGAAGCCTGAAGGATAAGAAAGCTGGAGGGTGAAGGGTTATGAGTTTCTGGTTTCTGGTTTCTGGTTTCTGGTTGCGGGTTTCGGGTTTGTCAATGCCTGAATAGAGTTGACTGGTTTTGATGGTGGTTTCGGCAGGAAAACGGTGGTTTCGACTCCGCTCAACCACCGTCGACTCCGCTCAACCACTAGGGAAGTCTTCTTCAATCAACACTCAGCCAGATCTTAAATCTTAGATCGTCAATCTTCGATCTTAAATATATGAAATTCAGATATTTTTTATTTTCTAATGATGATTTCTGATGTCCGATTTATGAAGTGAGCCCAAGTGAGCCGAAACCACCGGCCAATTATTTCCAAACCCCCAAACTTTACCGGGTGCTTGGTACTGGGTTTTAAAATTGGTGCAGCTGTTTTTTAGCTTTTTACCCCAACCCTAAAGGGAGCCGCTAAAAATCAGCAGCTACAAACCATCTGGCTTAATTATTGATTGAATCATAACCTGACAGCTTCCCATCAACGACAACAGCCAACATGCTGAAAAAGAACCAAAAACCGACCCAATCCAGTAACGAGTAACGAGTAACAAGAAACGATAAACCAGCATCCGGAAACCAGTTCTTTTCAAGAATAGAATACAAGAGAAAATCAAAGTTTTGCGAAGGATTGACAAAAACTTCGTATGGCCATGCTCAAGATGACATTCGGTAAGGGCGTCCTTGAGGTAGCATTCAGTCATTGCGAATAAACAATATTCTGGATTCCAATGATCATAATCAGACTCGTTTTGTTTTAGCCGATAGAACAAAAAATGTAATTACGCCAGGTATGTCGTATATTTGGAGTCAGTATGAAGTATTTTTGATATCAAGGCTTACGATTTGATATCAGTGTAAACAACGAACATTCAACATTCAAACATGAAATAAAATGAGCACAAAGTATTTATTTGCTTTATTAATCCTCATCGTCTATGCACTGAAAGGATACGGCCAAAGCAACTTCAATTATGAGATTTCATTAGTTCCTGTTGAAGTAACTAATCTATCAGGTTTGCACTCTTATGCTTTTGCACAGCATCAGGATACATGGCTTGTTATAGGTGGTCGAAAAGATGGACTTCACGCCCGGCAACCATTTAATTCTTTTCCTGAATCGCAAAATAATACAGTTATTTATGTGGTTGACGTGTCAAACAATCAACTATGGTCTTCGTCGGTGAATGATTTATCCAGCAGTTTAAAAGAACAATTGCAATCAACAAACATGAATTTTTATCAGGATGCTGACAGCCTTTATATCATCGGCGGCTATGGGTATTCAGCGACCTCTGACAACCACATTACATATCCTTACTTAACTTCAATAAATGTTCCTGACCTAATTGCAGCCATCAGGAATAGCCAGCAGATTGCACCCCATTTTAAACAAATTCAGCACGATATCTTTGCAGTAACCGGCGGCCATTTGAAGAAACTGGATGGTTTGTTTTATCTGGTCGGTGGTCACCGATTCGACGGTAGATACAATCCCATGGGTAATCCGACATATACTCAGGAATACACAAATCAAATCAGAATTTTTGCAATAGATAATTCAGGCACGCAACTGAGTTACGGTAATTATTCTGCCATAACAGATCCGTTGCATCTAAGAAGGCGGGATTATAATTTGCTGCCACAAATATTCCCGGATCACGAGCAAGGTTTTACCATCTCTTCGGGAGTTTTTCAGATTAATGTTGACTTGCCGTTTCTCTATCCCGTTGATATAAAGCGAAATGGCTATACGCCCATCACTTCTTTCAACCAATATCTGAGCAATTACCACAGTGCTTTTGCTTGTTTGTACGACAGTGCAAGTAACAATATGCACTCACTTTTTTTTGGCGGTATAAGTCAGTACTATTATGAGGACGGAAATCTAATTCAGGATAATTTAGTTCCATTTGTAAAAACGATCAGTCGTCTGACAAGAGATTCTGAAGAAAACCTGACCGAGTATCAACTTCCGCTTGAGATGCCGGCATTGATTGGTTCGAGTGCGGAATTTATACCCAATTTAGATTTACCACATTATTCAAACAAAGTAATCAAATTAAGTGAAATAGCTCAAAACAATTTCATGATAGGCCATATTTTTGGTGGTATCCAAAGCCCTGTATTACATCCCTTTTCCAACAACCAAACAAACTTAACTTATGCTGATCCTGCCATTTATGAAGTTTGGTTAACTCAAAACCCACTTTCAATACATGAACATGAAATAGATGGAAAAAACCCGTATAGCATTACGGTTCATCCAAATCCTTTTAAAAATGATTTTATCATTAAGTTTTTTTCTGATAAAGCAGTGCATGTAGGTTATTTCATCACCAATAACTCAGGACACATCCTGCTTCAATCAGAGGTAAATTTGTGTTCAACCGGAGAGAATACAATCGAGATCAATATGAACCACAAACAAAATGCGGGTCAGTTATTTTTAACTGTAATTTTCGACAACAAATACTACGTAAGTAAAAAGCTGGTAAGAAAATAAACGTTCAGCAGATTAAGAGGTTAAAACCATTCAACCCACAAATTGACATTAATAAATCTTGCATTCAAAAAGAAGTTTGGCTTGAGGGGTTGTGCAAGTTAATTTTTAGCGTTTTACCCCAACCCTAAAGGGAGCCGCTAAAAATCAGCAATTACAGACCGCATAACTTTCAATCATTCTTACATTCAAACTATACCGGGTGCTTGATAAAAAATCAAAAATCGTTATTATACGATCTTAAATATATGAAATACAGAGAAATAAGATTTTCGATTGATGATTTCTGATTTCCGATTTATGAAGTGAGCCTAAGTATACCGAAACCACCAGAGAGGCGTAATTGAAACCACCGGCCAATTATTTCCAAACCTTAAAACTTTACTGGGTACTTGGTACTGGGTTTTTAAAATTGGTGTAGCTGTTTTTTAGCGTTTTACCCCAACCCTAAAGGGAGCCGCTAAAAATCAGCAGCTACAAACCATCTAAGTTAATTATTGATTGAATCATAACCTGACAGCTTCCCATCAACGACAACAGCCAACATGCTGAAAAAGAACCAAAAACCAACCCAACCCAGTATCGAGTAACGAGTAACAAGAAACCAGAAACAAGAAACCAGAAAATAGCATTCAATAAACCACACTCACTGTTCCCTGTCTTCGTATGGATTCGCCAAACTGATTGCGGTAGCTAAGCACGTAGGCATACACTCCTGCTGGCACAGCTTCGCCCATGTATGTTCCGTCCCAGCCTTTGGTAACTTCGCCGGATTCAAAAACCAATTTGCCCCAGCGGTTGAAAATCAGCAGGCTGTATTCCTGATATCCGGTGAACCTGTACACCGGCCCGAAACTGCTGTTTGTTCCGCCCGGCCTGAAAGCGTTGGGCATGAACAAACCACTTTCAATGCTCAGGGTGACAGGATTTGACATCGAAGCCAGTTTATTGCCATACCATTCGTTGGCAGAAACTGCCTCAACCCGATATGAAAACAAACCATCCCCACTACCAACTTCTGAAATATTATCGCTAAAACTGAGCGAAGCCGGAGGCAATTCAGCAATCAGGCTGAAGTTCGGTTCATCACTAAGTCTTCGGTACACCATATATTTTTGAACACTCCACCCTTCGTAGGCATTCCATTCCAGACCAATTTGCTGGTCGCTGATCCCCTGTCCAGTCAGCAGTATGGTCCGGTGAAGGCCTGAACCATCAATCAAAAATCCGCAACTGTCGGTTATTGCCAGCGAATAGTAATAACTTGAATCGGAGGTAAACACATCGTTATCAATCGTTTGCACAGGCGATCCGTTGATGGCTTCCCAGCTGATGAGTGTCGGGTTGGCTTGAGGCAGCTGTGTAGATCTGTAAGCAACATAGGATTGGATGCTTGCTTCGGTATCTGATTCTATCAATAAAGCCACTTCAGCTGTTTCGGTTACTGTAACGTTAAGCAGGTTAATGAATACGGGCCTGTTATAGTCTGATGTAAAAGAGCTTATTACACAGCTGCTGCTGGATCCGTTGCCGAAAATAGCCTGAATTTTATAGAAATAAGTATTGCCAACGGTCAGGTTGTTGTGTACATAACTTAGTTCATTAGGAAGGACATCAGCCAGTTGCACAAAATCCTGACCGTTAGTGCTCAGCCAAATACGGTAGGAGCTAAGGGCCTGAGCAGGGTTTTCGTAAGCTGTCCAATTGATCAGGTTGCTGCGTTCGCAACTGTTGTAGGCTGCTACCTGTGCAAGAATGGTCCGCTGTGGGGTAAGAAAAGTGCCCGGGCTTTTGTTTTCACAACTGTCGAAGGCGGCTATAGCATACTGAGGCGAAAGTCCGCAGGCATTAACCTGATCGTCAAGATATGAGGAGGCATCCTGATCAAACACCCTGTCTATCTCCTGCCATGTATTGTCTTCAAACCTGTAGATGATATATCCATAGGTATCAGTGGCCTGACTGACTGTCCATCCGAGTTGGACGTTGCCGTTATTGTCCACGCTCACCGAATCAAGCACCGGTTTGTCAGGATAGGTGATGTCCCTGAACCTGCGTCCGGTAATGGACGAAACCGACTGGCATTCATTGCTGTTGGAAAGGGTAACCTGATAATTGACTGAATCGTTACAGATGACCACAGGGTCTAGATATGATGTGTCTGTGGTTGATCCCCTGAAGGTCCACACCCCGTCGGAAAGTGTACGATACACTTCGTATGTGTCAACCGATCCAAAGGGCAAAGGTTTGGCAGGTGGATTCCATTTGATAAATGCCTGTGTGAGGCTGGAGTTGTCCACCTGAATCCACATGGATGCCAGTGTGTCCGAAGGGATTGAATTGGCCAGTTCGTATTCAGCTATCATAAAATAGCGACGGGGGCCACTGTTAGCATTTGCATCAGTGTGCAGGTATGTGCTGATGAGCGCATTGTCTATTTCGACGAGTGGGTCAAAAGAGCCTGTCAGGGAGGAGCTATAGAAAATCTGGTATTTCTGAAAACCTGTTGTGCTGAATGGAGGCAACCAACGCAACAGATTGCTGCCATCAGGGTTGACTGTGATACAGACCAGCCTTGGTGGGTCATTCTGGGCCTGTGCTAATCCAGGCATCAGGAACAAAAGGATAACAACAAGTGAAGTCAGTATTTTCATGGCACAAATTTATACTAACTTTTCGCCTGTTACAACCGTGAGCATCTGCTCAGGGTCGAGGTATTTTCGGGCTGTATTCCTGATTTCTTCAGCGCCAATATTTTGAATGCCGGTTAAAAGCCGCGAATAATAATCAATCCCTAAACCTGCGTCAATCAGTGTCCTGAATTTTTCAGCCAGGTTGAATGGCCCCTCAAGCCCTCTTAAATAACTGCCGATAAGATAGTTGCGTACAAGATTCAGTTCAGATTCAGGGATTAGTTCTGTTCTTAGTTTGTCAATTTCAATGAGAACTTCATTGAGTGCTGCAGTGGTAACCTCACGGCCTACTTCGCTCGATATGCTCAGCAGGCAGGAGTGCGTTAATGGTGACAACTGGCTGTTAATCCCATAAGTATAGCCCTTATCTTCCCTGATGTTGCTCATTAGCCTCGATCCGAAATACCCGCCAAGTATGGTGTTTAGCAGAAGCAGAGTCGGGAAGTCCGGATGAGTTCTGCCAATTGTAAGCAGACCCATCATAAAGGCTGACTGAAGCGAGCCTTCCTTGTCAACCCAGTGGGTTCCTTTTGAATGCTGATTTTTTGGTTGAACCGGACTTTCGATGGCTTTTACCAGACTCCAGCGTTGTGCGAGCAGATCAAACAGTTGTTTCTCCAGAGCGTGATCAATGTTTCCTGAAAGTATGATCAGAGGCATGTTACATTGAACATAGGCATGATGGAAGGCAATCAGATCCTCCCTTTTCAATGCATCAAAATCTTGTTCGCTTGCTGAACGGCCATAAGGTGTGTCAGGACCAAAGACCAGTTCATTGAAGCTTCTGTTTGTTATTTGCCGGGGCTTCAGGCTGTTTACTAAAAAATCCTGTTTTTGCTTATTATTTATAATTTGAAACTCGTTTTGGCCAAGTGTGGGTTCCAAAACAGTTGAGACCAGCAAAGGGAGCAAATGCCTCACATTTTTTTTCAGCGAAAGCAAACTTACCACAGCATGATCTTTGGTTGTGCTAGTTTCCAGGTATGCACCATAATAGTCGAGGCGGCCGGCAATTTTTGGGCCTGACATGATTTTATTGCCTTCTTTCAACAACCTAACAGTAGTTGAAGCCACCAAAGGTTTTTTCTGATATGCGGTTCCTGCTTTGAATACCAGGTCAATCCTTACAGCATCCTGTTCCTTTGCGTTGAAGATGTAATAGTTTATTCCGTTTGAAAGCAATCCTTTTGCCGGTTCGCTTAATCTGGGGGCCTGAATAGGATTCAGACGGGGTTGCTGTGTACGGTCGGGCATGTTTGTAGTGTTCATTTTATTATGTTATTTGGCCGTACAGTAATAAATTGTGTTTGAGTTGGTATTCGTCAGTGAATCATGTGCAACCCTGAGGATATCGTCCTGACTGATCCGGGCATACAGAGCAGGCAAATGATTCACAAGGGAAGCATCTCCCAGATGTTCGGCAAAAGTAAAGCTCATGGCTCTGTTGAGCAGCGAAATGTTGTCGTAGGCAAGATTAGCAAGTGTTTTGTTTTTCACTTTCATTAGATCCCTCTTGCTTGTGGTGGATTTCCGCAGCACCTCAATTTCTTTCCACACTGCCTCGTTGGCCTCATCATGAGAAACACCATGGTTGAGGCTGCCGCTGATGACCAAAAGCCCGGGATCATGGTCGCCAGTGATAAACGCATTAATGTCACTGAACAGTTTTTTTCGGATGACCAATGACTGGTACAGTCTTGATGAATGCCCCGAACCAAGCAAGTCTGAAATTAGGTCGAAAACATAATAGTCTGCATCGCCTTTGGCGCACATATGGAATGCCAATAGAAGCCGTGCGTTCGGGACAGCCCGTTCTACCTTTAGAAATCCGGCCTGAAGTTGCCGGGGTTCAGCGGGAAGTTGTCGTTGTATCCGCTTGCCCGACGGAATAGTTCCAAACCATTTGTCTGCAAGTTTCTGGACTTCGCCCAACTTCAGACTACCGGCGACACAAACAATGGCATTGCCCGGATGATAGTGCTTATTGTAAAAGTCCTTAACATCCTTCATCGTGGCCTGTTCAATATGGGCGGGATCCTTGCCGATGGTGATCCACTGATAGGGGTGAACCTTGTAGGCCAGTGACCTCAGTAGCATCCACATATCGCCATAAGGCTGATTCAGATAGTTTTGCCTGAATTCTTCAACCACAACCTGCCGTTGGGTTTCAAGACTTTTCTCAGAAAAAGCAAGTCCGTTCATTCGGTCCGACTCGAGCCAGAAGGCAGTTTCGGCATTGGCCGAAGGCAGGGTAAGATAGTAATTGGTAATATCGCTGTTGGTGAAGGCATTGTTCTCGCCTCCAGCTTTCTGCAGGGGTTCGTCGTATCTTGGAATATTGACCGAGCCGCCAAACATCAGGTGTTCAAACAGATGCGCAAAACCGGTTTTGTCAGGCACCTCATCTCTTGAACCAACATCATACAAAATATTCATTGCCAGCAAAGGCGTGGTTTTGTCGCGGTGAACCAGGAACCTGAGTCCGTTGTCAAGCGTAAATCGGTCGAATTTGAGCATAAATAAATTTTGACTGCAAACCTACAACAGAATATTGCAGTTTGTCATGTAAATATGAATAACTAATTTATTGTTCAATTATTGGTTTTGGGATATAGTTTTGTTTCTATTTTTGGCAGCCTATGAAACAGCTTGCTGCACACTATCTGTTGTTTTTTCCGCGATACCTCCGATTCGCATGGTTAGTGCTCTACCAGCAATGGTTTCTTAAACGCGAATTGTTGAATGACATCAATGTTTTTGTAGCCGGAAGTGATGCCACCATCACGGCTAAAGACATCAACAAGATCACCAATTATTATGCCCTTGGTGTCCCGGCTGTTCTGGGCACAATATTTTCCAGGCTCAGGGGCAGGAGGCTTAGCCTTCGCGAAAGGCTGGCCCTTACGTATCTGGGCGCCATTACCGGCTTGTTTGATGATCTGTTCGATCGCTGGCATATTGATCCCTCGCGGATTTATGTGTTTATGGACAATCCTGCTTCGATAAAACCGGAGAATGATTTTGAACAGTTGTTTCTGCACTGGTATGAGGCCCGTGCACTCAGTTACATTGCAGATAAAGAGGCATTCAGGGAGGCATGCACACCAGTGTTTGCTGCTCAAAAGCAAAGTATGCTGCAACTACGCCAGCATGAAACGGATGTTGAACGAATCAAAGAGATAACCTATTTTAAAGGTGGGGTTTCCTTATTGTTCTATCGTTCGGCACTTGACATGCAGGCTGATTCAGCTGAGCAGGAAGCCTTATATGAGGCAGGGGCTCTGTTGCAATTGGGAAATGACATCTTTGATGTGTATAAAGACCTCCGGTCGGGTGTGATGACGCTTGTTACTGAGACCACGGATATCCGTCTGCTGAGAAAAGAGTTCATAAGTCAGATGCACCGTACCATTCATTTATTCTACAAGTTAAACCGGCCTGTATCTGACATCAACAGTGCGGTACATATTCTCATGGCGGGTGTCAGCCGCTGCCTGGTCTGCCTCGATCAGTTGCAAAGACTGCAGGACTCCGGAGATGGTGTTTTCAGGCCTCATGCCTACAGCCGGAAACAACTAATCTGTGATATGGAGAAACCGATAAATATTTTCAGGATGTTGCGCCATCACTGGTTGGTTGTGCCCGCATCAATTGCAGCAAAAGAAAAAATTAAGTGAGATGAAATTGCCTCATAATCAGATCAAAAACACCTGATGCTTTCTCAATCCTGAACGATAGCGGCAGTAGTGGCTAAAGGCTAATTTCGTACATTTGCACACAGAAAACCAGATTATTTTATTAATACAAGTTATTTATGAAAAGAGACGAAAAGATATTTGACCTGATTCGTCAGGAGAAGGAACGCCAGATGCATGGCATTGAACTTATTGCGTCGGAAAACTTTGTGAGCGATCAGGTTCTTGAGGCCATGGGATCGGTTTTGACGAACAAGTATGCTGAAGGTTATCCCGGAAAACGCTATTATGGCGGTTGCGAGATCGTGGATCAGACCGAGCAGATTGCGATTGACAGAGCAAATGAACTATTTGATGCCGAATACGCAAACGTTCAGCCTCATTCAGGTGCACAGGCCAATATGGCAGTGTTTTTGGCCTGTCTGAAACCCGGCGACACCTTTATGGGCCTCGACCTCTCGCATGGCGGACACCTTTCGCATGGTTCGCCGGTGAACTCATCAGGCATTCTTTACCGAGCCGTATCTTATGGTGTGGACGAGTCCACAGGACTGATCAATTACGACAAGATGGAGGAACTTGCGGTGCGTGAACAGCCAAAACTGATCATTGCCGGTGCTTCGGCCTACAGCCGCGACTGGGATTATGAGCGCATGCGCGATATTGCCGATGAGGTGGGAGCGATTTTGATGGCTGACATTTCACATCCTTCAGGACTGATCGCAAGGGGCTTGCTCAATGACCCCGTAGAGCATTGTCACATCATAACCACCACAACACACAAGACCCTCAGAGGCCCGCGCGGAGGATTGATCGTGATGGGTGAAGATTTTGAGAATCCCTGGGGACTTGCTACTCCCAAAGGCGAAATAAAAACAATGTCAACCCTGCTGAATTCGGCTGTTTTCCCGGGTATTCAGGGCGGGCCGCTGGAACATGTGATCGCGAGCAAAGCGGTTGCCTTTGGCGAAGCCCTTACAGATGAGTATTTCAACTATATCCTTCAGGTGAAGAAAAACGCTGAAGTAATGGCCAAAGCATTTGTTGACAGAGGATATCATGTGATTTCGGGCGGAACAGACAACCACCTGATGCTTATTGACCTCAGGACCAAGTTCCCGAATATAACAGGCAAACAGGCCGAAAACACCCTTGTGCTGGCTGATATCACTATCAACAAAAATATGGTGCCTTTCGACAGCCGTTCGCCATTCCAGACTTCAGGCCTAAGGGTAGGTACACCTGCGATTACTACCCGCGGATTACGTGAAGAACATATGGAACCAATAGTTGAACTTATTGATGAGGTTATCGGAAACATTGATAACGAACAGGTTATCAAGGCAGTGAAACAAAAGGTCAACAAAATGATGGGTGAATTTCCATTGTTTTCATGGTAATGCGGCCTTAAAGCCAAAAAAAAAACCGGGTG
>Ga0351861_1003_pt1 | contig 64838 bp, 53 predicted proteins | sample BONcelHFGM3001F9_FD_206795 | JGI IMG/M metagenome (GOLD analysis project Ga0351861, IMG submission 206795) | Enriched cells from coal bed in the Powder River Basin, Montana, United States - BONCAT cells FGM rep2 HSBNCT.FGM.300.1.F9 ...
CACTAATAGTGCAAGACTTTTGAATTTCTTTACCATGACCGATACACATGTTTACGACAAAGAATCTCCCAGCCAGCCCTTCTATCTTCTCATGAAAGACATTACTATGACACTTGAAGGCACACCTGGAATAACCTGTACCATGCTCTATACAACTCATATTTTTGACGCAGCCATACAGACGGTAAATGTCCTTCACAAACAAAAACCCTTTGATTGCGGCATTTTGTTGTAGATTATAGTAATAAAAAGGATAATCAAAGCTATGGTAAATTCCTCTGCCCAATGGCGCCGTTATAGGATATAATGCATCTTCATCGGCAGTAGTGCAAATTAACACACCTTTTCCTCTGTCTACACTGGCATCGGCATATTGAGGCACCTGCACAAATACTCCATTAGGGTCCGGCATAAATGATCCGAGCCCCTGAGCAGTAGTAGCCACTGTTTCGTCTCTTGTCCATGTAATAGGATTTATGACAATACCGGGGCCTTCATAGAGAATATTTTTTGAGTTATCGACATCGGGAGCTTCGGTGTTATAAGAAATTATTACTCCTGTATCATGAGGGCCTTCGGCAAATTTCAGATGATGGTTTTTTGCAAGGTAATCAGGCGTAACATAATATCCTATAACATATGCCGCAATCATTCTTTTATATACTGAAGGATTATTTTTCAGGTATCCTGCCAGCATATAACTCAATATATTTGCCCCCTGGGAATGGGCGGCTAAAATAAAGGGGCGGCCATTGTTGTAGTGTTTTATATAGTAATCGAATGCTTCAGTCGCACAGGTTGTCGGTATACCGGATACCATTTGTTCTCTTTCTTCCGATGTCATAGTCGTAGACAATGCCAACTGCCTGTAGTAAGGTGCGTAAATATTACCTACTGGTTGAAAAGCAGTAGCCTGTCGTGCGAATGCTGATTTTGCTCCCTGTATCATGGAGGGATTGTCGATAGCACAGATGTCCGGCTGATTTGGATCAGTTTTCTGATATTCCGTGGGGTAAAGGTAAAAAACATCTACCTGTTTGTCTGCTGAAGCAGGTAAAGATAACCAGTTAGCATTTTGCGAATAAATTGATGTATTATTAATCTGAGCCGCCGTACCATCACCACAGCCTGCTGCTAAACTTAAAAATACCATCAGTATTATTGCTGATGCCGGTTTTTGAAGAAATAATCTCTTCATTTAATTCACATCCAATCTATGAAAATTTGTTAACCCTTCATTTATGGCTGAATTTTACTATTAAGATTCGTAAGATTTAGCTGTTAGCTGACTTCTGAACTTTTAGTACATCTCCAGGTAAAAGAGTATCCGAAAATATATAAAAAGTGAGAAGTGAAAAGTGAGAATTCACCTCTCACCTCTCACTAAATAATTTATGAATGGATACTAACTTATCTGTTCCGGTACTTAGTTAGAACAATTACCTCTTTATCGGTGTTCCGTAGTTCTGAATCTTCGCCTGCATTTCAGGGCTCAATTGTTTTATAAACTCTGCATTGTACGTACCTGTAGGCAGATTGGGTAAAGGATTTTTGAATAACTGCTGGGCTGCGACAGCATAATTACGTGATATGGCAGCAGGCGATCCGTCTCTGACTGATGGATCAACGTCTGTTTTGATGATTGAAATCGTATTGTCGCTGTTGCGGAGAATATCGAACATATGAAACTCCTGGGGGAAATCTCTTAATGATGAGGTTTCTATCTCCCAGAAGCCGTATTCTGCTCCCTGATGGGCAGGGTCAGTTGACGGATGGGCTCTCACTGTGTTTACATGAACATGTCCTGTGACCCAGAGGATGAGATTAGAATAGGAACTGAGTTTGAAAAGCAGATTTGTGCTGGATATATAAGAACTTGGGCTATCAATAAGAGTAACAGGTACGTGGGCAGAGATGATCATGAGCTTACCTTCCGCCTGCCCCTTATCCAGTTCACTTATAAGCCATTCATAACGCTCTCTGTCAATAGAGCCATTTTTATTAAAAACGAAATTTTCATCTGCCTGGGTATCATCGAGTACTATAACCTTCAATGGTAAATTCGCCTTTGGCTCGAAGCTATAACAGGCAAAGTCTCTGTCGATGTTTGTCTGGCTGAAACCGTGACCCACAGGATTTGAAGTTGTTGTAAAAAATTGGCTCATCCACTCTTTTTTCAAAAGTGAACGGCGATTTGCATCTGCTGCAAGTACCTTTGGTGGAGTCGGGAAGTCTCCTACAGGTCCTACACCTATAATCTCACCGTAAGTCGTTCGTCCGTCTATTGTGCCCATATAGTCGGTACGGACATTTATGTTGCCGCTGCTTATATCTCCAAGGAGGATGATATTCTCCCCTGTATAGTACTGTTTGAAGTAATCTGTCACAGGGTATGAACCACACCATTCATGATCATGGTTGCCGAGAGTCTGATACCAGGGGATTGTCTTATCAAGGCCTGCAGCCTGGTAAGGTTTCTGGTAATCTATTGTGTCTGCTCCTGCATGATTACCTGAGCTGGGGGTGATGACCTTGCCGTCAATAACATCTATATACCATCTTAGTTCGTTATACTGAGTGCTGTTACATACATCTCCCAGGGAGAGACCGAAATCAAAGGGATTTTGTTTATGAAGGACATTTACCGTCTGTATTGCTGCATCAAGTACATGAGTCGTATAGAGCATAACAGGTGAATATGCCGAAGAGTTACCCCCTTTATAGCCAGCCCATATTGCCTGACCGGGAGCTTCTTTGTCGACTATATGTATGTCTGTTATGGTAAAGAAATTCAGAAGTCTTGCAGTATTCTTGACTGATGCACCGTTATAACCATCAGGCATGATGTCGTACTGCTTCCCGTGATCGTCAGGCCCGCCATAACTCCAGGTTCCATAACCGTTTTCACTGTATTTCCAGATCTCATAAGGATAAACTGTAGCAGAGCTGAAAGGTCCTGAGCCAAGGACAACCGTCCTCTGGCGTGTTGTCTGAACATCGGGATCAATCGGGTATCCTCCTGTCTGATTTTGAGTGCTCACGGCACTGTCTGAACATCCTGATAAAGAGAAAATCAGTATTACAATAAAAAAGACTGAATAGAACTTTTTGTAGTCATAAGATAGTTTCATAAAAATCCTCCTTCATTTAATATTTATAAGGTTGAACCATGGCATAATCTCTTAATTATAAACCACATCCAATCTATGTAAATTAATTCTGTATTTTAGTATACTTTAAATATCATTTCATTTGCATAGTTCTATGGAAGTAAAATGCTTTTAGCATAAGAACTATTTAATTGTCTTTATATAGTTACCTCAGTTCCAGATGAGAGATTTTTTTATGTCTAATTTAAGAGTATAGGAATTTTCATTTTTTATGGGTTAAGGGTTATGGGTTTCGGGTGTTGGGTTGAAAAGATTAACAACCCAAAACCCAAAACCCAACACCCATAATTTATATATATGCAAAATATTTGCCATAAGGTTTATATATTGAGTGAAAAGGTTACAGGATAAGGAGAAAATTATTTTATAAAATAAAAATTAATAAAAAAATCTGGTATATATAAAAAAGTGTAGCATGTATTAAAAAAGCGGGGCATTACATATTTTCTCTGATATAAGTTTATATGCTGTTGAAAAATCAGCTTTTTCAATCCAGTTTATATAAAAGCCTTCTTTTTCGAATTTTCTGAACCACCCAGACTGTTTTTTTGAAAACTGGTGTATTCTTATATTGAGAGTTTTTATCATTTCATAGTAAGAGATTTTACCCTGAAGATAGAGAGAAACATATTTATATTCCAGGCCGAAATATTCCAGTCTTTCCCAGGAACATCCCTGTTCATGAAGGCTTTTTACTTCTTCCACCATACCTTCATTGAGCCTGTCTATAAGCCTTTTGGTAATTCTTTTTTTTAAAATACTGCGCTCCCACTGTGTCCCTATAATAAGTGGTTTAACCTCTATATCTTCCCCCGGGGATTTTGTATCAGGATTTTGCAATCTGAAATCTGCAATTTCTATTGCCCTGATAAGTCTTTCTCTGTCTTCGAGATCTGTAATATTATGAAGTTTCGGCTGAAGATTTTTTAGATGGGTTTCAAGCTTTTCGATAGTGTAACAGGAAAATTCTTCTCTCAATTTATTATTAAGAGGAACTTCAAGGAGTTTATAATTTGCTATGACCGAGTGAATATAAAGAGGCGTTCCTCCTGCAAGAACCGGTATTTTCCTGTTTTTCAGAAATCTTTTGAAAATTTCGAAAAAACTTTTGTAAAAACAGAAGAGGTCGAAATTTTCCTGAGGTTTCACTATATCTATTAAGTGGTAGGGAATGATCTTCCCGTCAAGATTATATTCAGTTAAATCTTTCCCTGTTCCAATATCAAGGCCTCTGTATACCTGCCGGGAATCTGCAGATATGATTTCCGTATCAAGCACAGAGGCAAGTTTTACTGCAAGAGATGTTTTACCTGAAGCAGTAGGGCCTGTTATGACTATAAGATTATAATTCATTGGAAAATTACTCCGTAATGGGTGATGCGTAATGCGGTGATGCCTATCGTTCAAGAGCGTTTAATTAAACGCCCCTACTCACCCTTCACAGGGCGAACACAGAGGTTCGACCCTACTTTTCACTTCTCACTTCTTCACCCTTCACCCTTCATTTATTATTCACCCGGGCGAACACAGAGGTTCGCCCCTACAATAAATAATGCGTGACTTATAATCACGCATTATTTGGTCACCGGTAACTGATCACTGTTAACTGATATTTATCCGTCAACATCTACATCGCTTTTAAAAGAAGCCACTACCGGCATATGGTCTGAGCCCCATTTTTGATGTCCCGGATATTTCCTTGTATCAAATACATGGGTGCTGTCTTTAATATAGTTTGCTACAGCTCCTCCTACAGGGCCTCCGTTAATATTTACCATAGTTACTCCTATTTGATCAATCAAAGATTTCCATGGTATATTTGAATATTCACCTTTTGCTTTTGCTTCTTCTGTAGTCATCTGTAATACGCCGTTACTGAGGCTTTTCATACACTGACTGTCTAAAAAGTCATTACAGTCTCCTACTACAATAATATCTTTATCTTTACCGGCGGCAATCTGATCTTTCATCCATTTATTTATTATTTTTGCCTGTTCATCTCTGATACTTACTTTCGGACTGTCACCTCTTTTTGATTTCATGTGAAGATTTATCAACGTGAAGCTGAAATTATCGGCTTTCATATCTACAATCAGAGGTGCTCTCAGATGGTTATCTCCCATTAACTGGGGTACCTGTGCCTCCTTTAGTTCCTTTACAGTACTTTTATCACACTGTACTCTTTCAGCATTATATATGATACCTATAAACTGTTTCTTGCCATTGCCTCTTACTCCTGTAGTGCCCAGGATATAATCAAAACCAGGCAGGTTGCTTACAACCTTCTGAAGGGCTTTTTCATCTGCTATCTCCTGTACACCCATTACTTCCACACCGGAATCCTTTATAACCTGTGCAAGCATTGCATAATCTTTATCACTTCTTGGTTTTTCTTTATTATCTCCAAGCCATTCCATATTATAGGTTCCTATTTCAACAGTACTTCCCCCTTTTTCTGCCGTTCCCTGTGAAATCCCGCCTGTAGCTACTGTACTGATTGAATCTTCTATCTTCTTTTTCATTTCAGACATTTGTTTTGTAGGATCATTCTGAACAGATTGACCAAAACTTGTATTATCCTTCGGTTCCATAGAATATTCTTCTTTTTTATGACCATGATGTTTTTTTCTTGAAATTTCTGTCTGGTGTTTACCGTGATGAGATCTTCCTATCTCCATATCCCCACAACCTTTCAATAATTTTACCTGATTACCATCTTCCGATTACAAGTGTAACCTTCCGGGGAAAAAAAAGCAATGGAATAATGTTAAAAAAATGTTAACTTAATTGTAGAAAAAGCCGGTTGGATTATGTATAATTATGATCGTGATGTGTGATGGGTGATATTATTACTGGTCACTGGTCACTGATCACTAATTTATAGAGAGGAGTCAAATTATGTTTTTTCGACTATATTTTTTATTTATTTTCATGACCTTTTTTACTTCTAATTTACTGGCAGAAGAAATAGCTCCATTTAAATTTGCACAGAAATATACTATCGATGATATTATGAACAGCAGGGAAAAATCCGAATCTTTTATAAGAGAATATCTTATGTGGGAAGGAGAGTTTTTTTCCATTGCCCGTGATAAAGAGAAAGAACTTATATATGATGGCTATATGCTGGATGAAAAAACAGGGAAAACTGTAAAATGCCGCTACTGGAGCGCTCCTTCAAAGGAATGTCTTGATGTGGCCCTCTGTGTAAAAGCAATATCAGGTGATCCCTTTGCTGCAATTCTTCTTGCCAGTGGTGATAAAGAAAAAGCAAAAGAAAAAGCAGTAAAAATACTGACAGGCAAAATGGACAGTTATATGGATTATTACAGAGACTATCCCGGCTACGGAGGATTTATGCCATGGTATTATATAAAAGATAAAGTCACTCCCACAGATAACTGGATGGAATATGTTCCGTCTCTTGATAACGGTGAATGGATATGGGCTCTTCTTGTGGCAGAAAAATCCTTGAGAAAAGAAGGTTATGCACAGCTTGCAGACAGATATGGAGATTATCTTTCCATGTTACAAAAAAATGCAGTTAAGATTTTTTATGATAAAGAAGCAATGAAAGTCAGGGCAGATGTTCATATTCTGGATATGAAGGATGTTAATTCAGGCTATGAAACAGCACATGACCGTCTTAAATATATTACAGGAGAACATGGTGTGCATGAAGGAGTAATGATAGTCACATATATTACTCTATTTGGTAATCTGACTGAAAAAGAAAAAGAAGCAATATGGAAAGATATTAAAATGGTAAGGGTAGAGCATAAATATGGAACAACATGGCAGGGTTACTGGGGCTCTGCCCATGAAAGCTGGGCCTATCTTTTTATGCCCTATAGAAATATGACTCATTACAGGGATCTGTTCAGAATAAGAGAAATTATTCGTTCCAGGAATGCTGAAGAAAGGGGCTATCCGGGACTTACTGCTTCCATAGGAAAACCAGGCGAAGATGGCTATCTTTCCGCCTGTGGTATTGAAGGTGTGGGAAGTCAGCCGGTGGAATATAACTACGTTTTTGCTCCCTATGGTGCTTTCCCTATGATCCTGGAATTTTCCGACAGACAGGAAGGGAATTACGGTCTTGCATGGTTATTGAATATGTTAAAAGCCAGGAAAATGCAGGGGCCTCTCGGAGGGGGAGAGTCAGGAACAAATGACGGGACTCTCGTGTCTTACAGTAAGACAGTTGACGGCACTTTCCCCATTCTTGTTGCACTCATGGGAGGACTTGAGAAAGAAACGACTCAAATGCTCAAAGATTACGGAGTCTATGAAGAATTTATAAAAGTTATGGAACAGGAATATGATGAAACCTTTGGAGGGGAACCTCTTAAAGAACCTGCCGGTTTTGCCCTCCCGTCTGTTTCTGTGCCTGTAGATAAACTTTCTGATTATGTCTGTGAGAAGTGAGAAGTGAAGAGTAGTGACGAACCTCTGTGCTCGCCCGGTGAGTGGTGATACCCATTACGCATCACCCATTACGCACAATGGCATTAAGATAAGAAACATATAGCAAATTGGCTGCCTGGTGCTCTGGAGAAAAAATATCACGGCGGCACAAGTGTATTTAATTGATTACAGTGTAAAGTAGCATGATGTAAGCTCTAACAGATATAAATGTTACAGTTTAGATTTTTTCGGAGGAGCGCCAGGCAGCCAATTTAGAGGGTTATAACTTTAACTTAATGACATATGCCCGTTACGCATCACGCATCACGCATCACCCATTACGCATCACCCATTACCCATTACCCATTACGCATCACTCATTACGACATAAATTTAAAATACTCCTTTAAACACTTATAAATAGTCATTTTAGAGGATTGTAATCTCATAAAATAAGGGATATTATCAATTTGTTATAACCTGTTAAAAGGAGTGGATTTGATTCTACTTATTAACCAACCGCTTTTATAATCCTTTCATATTTATTCCGTCATTGTACAAGAAAAATCAAGAGGTGATTCAATGAAAAAAAACTTCAGTCTTCTTATTATTTTATCTATAATACTGCCTTTTTTTACCGGATGCCAGAAGGATGAAGCAGGGGCAGCAGAAAATAAAAATTTAATCTGTGTAAGGCACATACAGCTAGATAGCAAAGAAAAAGCTGAAGAGGTAATGAAAGAATTAAAAGAGGGGAAAACACCTTTTGAGAAGATTGCAGGTAAATACTCAAAATGTCCTTCAAAAGTAAATGGAGGCAGGGTGGAACCTTTTGAGAAAGGGACAAAGGATAAAAAGTTTGAAGAAGCAGCTTTCAGGCTTAAAATCAATGAAATAAGTGAACCGGTAGAAACAGACCTTGGCTGGGAAATAATAGAGAGACTTCCTTTGCCTGTTCCTACGCCGACACCGATACCTACCCAGACTCCTTTACCGCCTCCTGTCAGGATAAGACATATACTTGTAGAGAAAAAAGAGGAAGCAGATGAAATAATAAAGGAATTAAAAGAAGGAAAAGATTTCACCGAACTTACCCTTGAGAAATCTGCATGCCCTTCCAGGAAAAAGGGAGGAGATCTCGGTATGATAAAATACAAAAGTAATCTTTCCGGCCCTGTTAAAGAAGCAGCTTTTAAACTTAAAATGAACGAAATAAGTGAGCCGGTAAAGTCTGAATTTGGTTTTCATGTCATACAGAGAATTGAACCTGATATGAAAATAGAAGTTCATGAAAGTGAAAAAATCAGAATCCGTCATATACTCGTAGAAAAAGAAGAAGAAGCAAAAGAATTACTCAGGGAATTAAAGGAAGGACATGATTTTTCCGAAGTTTCTGTGGAGAAATCTCTATGTCCTTCCAAAAAACTTGGTGGAGACCTGGGAATGGTTTCTACAGGAACTCTTTCAAAACCTCTTGAAAATGTAGCTTTTACTCTTAAAATAGATGAATTCAGTGAACCGGTTAAAACAGAATATGGCTGGCATATTATGCAGAGAATTTCGCCGGACCTTGTAATTAAATTACCTCCGGTAGAAATAAAAGTCAGTCATATACTTGTAGTCACAGAGGAAGAAGCAAATAAGATTGAGGCAGAATTGAAAAAAGGCGGGGATTTCAATAAGATTGCGAAAGAAAAATCTAAATGTACTACAAAAAACAGCGGAGGAAATCTTGGTAAAATAAAGCGCGGTGATATGGCAGGCCCCTTTGAAAAAGCTGCCTTTTCCCTTGAATCAGGAGGGATAAGCGGACCGGTCCATCTCACAGACGGGTGGCATATTATAAAAAGAACCGAATGATTCGTCTAAAAAAAGCCTGTCCTTTTTCAGGACTGGCTTTTTTATTGTATAGAGTAATATTTCTTTTTTCTTTTTAAACATATTTACATAAAATATATTATAATAAATATAGAATGTCAATTAAAAAGAGGAGAGAAAGTTGAAAAAAAACTGTATCTTTCTTATTATTTTATTGTTAACCATGTTTTTATTTACTGCATGTAAAAAAGATAAAACCTCCGGTACAGGAAAGAAGGGAGAAGAAATTATTATTGTAAGACATATACAGGTAGACAGTAAAGAAAAAGCCGAAGAAATAATGAAAGAATTAAAAGAGGGGAAAACACCTTTTGAAGAACTTGCCGGTAAATATTCAAAATGCCCTTCCAGAGTAAATGGAGGTAACCTGGAACCATTTACCAGGGGGACAAAGGAAAAGAAATTTGAAACAGCATCTTTCAGGCTTAAAATCAATGAAGTCAGTGAGCCGGTGGAAACAGATCTCGGCTGGGAAATTATAGAGAGACTTCCTTTACCTACCCCCACACCAACTCTTACTCCTACAATTACACCTGTTCCTACGACTACTCTTACTCCTACAATTACTCCTTTACCTTCTCCTGTCAGGATAAGGCATATACTGGTAGAAAAAAAAGAGGAAGCAGAAGAAATAATTAAAGAATTAAAAGAAGGTAAAGATTTTACCGAACTTGCTCTGGAGAAATCTTTCTGCCCTTCCAGAACAAAAGGAGGAGATCTCGGTATAATAAACTATAAAAGTAATCTTTCCAGTTCTATTAAAGAAGCAGCTTTTAAGCTTAAAATAAATGAAATAAGTGAACCTGTAAAGTCTGAATTTGGTGTTCATGTCATACAGAGAATTGATCCCCATATGAAAATAGAAGTTCCTGAAGGTGAAAAAATCAGAGTCCGTCATATACTTGTAGAAGAAGAAGAAGAAGCAAAGGAAGTAATTAAAGAATTACAGGAAGGAGAGGATTTTTCCGAAGTTGCCCTGGTAAAATCTCAGTGCCCTTCCAGAGTAAGGGGAGGAGATCTGGGAATGATTTCCATGGGAAAGCTTGCTAAACCACTTGAAAATGCTGCTTTCTCTCTGAAAATAAATGAATTAAGTAAACCTGTTAAAACAGAATATGGCTGGCATGTTATACAGAGAATTGCCCCGGATCTTGTGATTAAAATACTTCCAATAGAAATCAGAGTGAGTCATATACTTGTAGACACACAGGAAGAGGCAAATAAGATAGAGGAAGAATTGAAAAAAGGCGGGAATTTTACAGAGATTGCCGGAAAGAAATCTAAATGTGCCAGTAGTAAAGATAAAGGGGGAGACCTTGGTAAGATAAAAAGGGGTGATATGGCAAAATCCTTTTAAAAGGCAGCTTTTTCTCTTGAAAAAGGAGAGATAAGTGAACCGGTGCAGCTGAGGGACGGATGGCATATTATAAAAAGGACTGAATGATTATCATGAAAAAAACGGTCATGAAAAAAGACCGGCTTTTTTACAGATTAAATGCTATAAACAGGCATTTTTAGTCAAAACTCAATACGAGTTCCCAATACCATGCCACGCCCGGGAGCATACTGGGGGTAACCATTAGTTTGTCCTGCTGCTTCATGTGTATGATCACCCTTACACCATAAAGTGAAATAATCCGGTACAGTAGCAGATTTATAACCATAAGAAGAAGGTAATTTAGAAGCAGGGCATAGAGGAATTGTTTTTATATAGGGCCCCACTGATACACCTCTTTCATTTACACCGATTTTTGTAAGATTATCAAGGGATTCCGGATAGGTTCCTGTATGATCTGTAGCATACATCTCAAGAGCAGTAGCCAGATTTTTTATATTGGATTCACAGGCTGCCAGGTTTCCCTGTGCTCGAGCCTTCAGAAAGCTAGGAACAATAAAAGCACCTGCAATAAGAGCGAAAGCCGCTGTAACACCAACATTTGTAAGAAAATCCCTTCTTGAACGTCTCTGTTTACTTAAAGTATCAATCATATTATTTAATTTAGTTGAGGGAATACTCTTGAGCATGGCTTTATCCTGTGGAGTTAATGAAAATTCAGGATTATCAATTACTGATTTTCTATCTTCCAGTAAAGTTGTTTTAAATTCTTTCTCTAAAACTGCTTTCATAAGTATTTTTTCTATATTAGTACTGAAAGTAGAAGGTTTTCCCCATGATGTCTGTCCGCCTGCAATGTTATTATCAGAACTATTCTCGTCTTTCTCCATAATTTATTTTTCTCCATAATTTTTCTTATTATTTTATCATATAAAAGATGAAGTTCAAACCACTGGTTTGAACTTTAATATTTCTGAAGCAATCAGAAATATTATCTACCTGAAACGCCGCCGCCGCCGCCGCCGCCATCTTTTGATATTTCTCCTGCTACAGACTGGGCAAATCCTGAACCTCCCGCTGTCCCGACTCCACCGGCACTTCCGACTCCGCCGCCGCCGCCGACTCCACCGACACCGCCGCCGCCTCCGCCGCCTCCTGCCATAAATACCACCTCCTGATGTTATTGAACGAGACATAACTTTTTTATATTATATATTAATAAATAAGCTTGCCTTTCCTCTTTATAATATATATATACCGGATTTTTGAGAAAAGTAAAGAACTTTTTATATGAATTTTTCACAGGCATCACCAATTACGCTTTACTCATCAAGGAATGACAATTAAATAACTGTCTCAAATATATTAAATCGTGACGCGTCACGCGTGACGCGAGGAAAGAGACTGTTAATTAAATTCTATTGAGCTTCTATGGTCAGATCATTAAAAATTTATTTTCACCTCTGTAAAATATACAGGGATAGTCATATAATTGTGGAATTTATTTATTACTCATGAGCTTACAAAACAAGGAGGACCATTATGGCATTAGTAATAGGTTTTAAAATAGACTCACAGTCAGGTGCTATGATATGTGATGAAGAAGACTGGATATTAAGGAGAAGAAGAATATTTTACGGAAATTTTATATCTTCACTGGTTTCACCGGAAATATCTGATAGCTTTCATATTGAAGCATTATACGGAGGCCTTGGCATGCCTTCTTTTACCTTTGATGTTAAAGATTCTGTCAGAGAGAAGGTAGAAAATAAATACTCAGAATATAAAACAGGTAAAGGTAAAGCTTTATCATCTGTCGATGATATGGCATATATGCTCCTGAATTCCATACAGGATGAATTTAAAAAGAGAATAAATTTAAAGCTCCTCTCTCTGTACGGTTTTGAAAAAGATGATTTACTTCAGGGCTATTACAATTATAATGGAACAACTTATGAGATAAAACAGGAAGAATTAAGGAAAAAAGCCATGGAACATGCAACAGTTCCGGAAAAAGGGTGTCTTGAAGATGATTATCTGGAACATAAAGCTCTTCTAATGGCCACTGATAAAGATAACGGCATAGTACTTTACGGCTATGAATATAACAATCCTACTTTATATCTCACATCAGGACCTTTTGAAATAAGAGGAACAGGGGAAGATGAAAAAGATGCGGCACAGCTTTCAATAGCAAATTTTATAAATAGAAAGCCTCTGAATTTAAGAAGAAAAGGTTTTGATAAAATAGAAGTTATAACGGAACTGATTAAAGCCATGTATGAAGCATCTGTGCACAATCAGGAGGTAGGAGGATATTTTAATCTCTTTTACCTGAATGGAAATGGAAACAGTCATGAAGAAAGATTGAAAGAACCTTCTGATGAAGCTATGAAAATAGCCACTGAAATTATAACAGGAGAAAAATATGGAGAACTGCAGACTGATGATGTTTATGAAATGATAAATTCTCTTATATTTGAAGATATAAACCCTGAGATCATAGAAGAAGAAATGTTTCGAAAGGCAAAATCTCCCTGGAGGCTGGATTTTATCCTGAGAGGTTACAAGGCTGATGCAATACCTTATGTAAAAGAACCTTATATGACCCTGGCAGGAGGAGGAAAATAATATGACAACTATAAATGCTTTAAGACTTGACTGTTATTCAGGCCTCATGGTCTGTGACGAAGAAAGAACATGGCATTTGAGACAGAAACTGAACAGTATAGAAAAAATAAAATCCCTTATCTCTCCTGTAATACAGATGGAACAGGGCACAGTGGTAAGGCTTGGAACTACAGGAACCTGTTCTATAGGAGCTGAAATACTCAGAGGATGCAGAATAAAATTCCAGAATATGTACAATGAACAAACAGAAAAACTCGGTAGAAAACCTGATTCTTTCCTTACTCTGGAAGAAATGAGCCATATTATTTTTGATTATATGATAGAACTGAAGCACAGGCATGTAGATGAACTGCTTGTAGCTAAATATGGTTTTGATACAAAAGATTTTATCAGGGGATATTACATGTCAGGCGAGAGGAAAATAGAGATAAAAGATAAAGAAGTTCTTAAAGGTGCTGAAGAGATGATAACATGGTCAAAGAAATCTTCAGAACTTAACAAGATTTTAGGGAATGGAGCTATTGTGGCAGGCTATGAACCGAAGGAAGGTTTTCGAATATTCCACCTGAGCCTTTCCAAAGGCCGTATTGAACCGGTTCCCTTTATATTCAGAATTGACGGTTCAGGGAGAGATGTTTCTGAAATAAAATATAATGATTATATGGATAGAAAAACATTGAGTAAAAGAAGGGAAGATACAGATCCTGTTGAGGCCATAGTAATGATGCTTGAAGCCTTTATTCACTGCAGAAGGATTGCCATAGGTGTCGGAGGATGGCCTGATATAATTTATATAAATGGCAGAGAAAAAGATAATAAAGTAAAGGACATTGATGATGAAAGGGCAAAACTGGCAGTTGAAATAATTGATGCCTGCTGTACAGGTGAATTTTTTTCCAGAAAGACCTGTTATGAACTTATTGAAGAACTTGTCTTCAACGACGGAGATTTTGAGTCTGTCCATATGAAAATGTGGCAAACTGTAGCAAATCCCAAACTTTTAAGCAGATTTTTGAGAGGACACAAATGACAGTAAATAGTGAACAGTGATCAGTAATCAGTCAGATTAATCACTGTTCACTATAATCGTGATGCGTGATGCGTGATGCCTATCGTTCAGGGGCGTTTAATTAAACGCCCCTACTCACTTTTCACCCTTCACCGGGCGAACACAGAGGTTCGCCCCTACTTTTCACCCTTCACCCTTCACCGGGCGAACACAGAGGTTCGCCCCTACTTATCCAGATAGTTAAAAGGAGAGTAAGGGGTAGCACTATTTTCAAAGGGAGTATAATTGGCTGCAGGAGCATTATAAGGTGAATATGGTGGATTTGCTGCAGTGTAGGGAGTATAATTTGTTACAGGTGCTGTATAGGGAGTATAATTTGTTACAGGTGCTGTATAGGGTGTATAACTCGGAGTCTGTGCATTATATGGAGAATAGGGAGAATAGTTGTAAGTTGGTGGATTATTTGTAGAATTTGTATTATATGGTGAATAAGGGCTGTCAGAATAGTAATTTGATGAATAAACATATTGATTGGATGTGTCGTATTTTGCCTGTTCTGCCGGGAAAGTCAATTTTGCATTCTGACCTTTTGACAGAATTACTTTCCTGCTCCACGAATATTTATCTACTATGACAAAATAATAATAGCCAGATGCAGGGCTATAGGTTATAGGTCCGTTTGAAGCATTGGAATAATTCGGTTCTACTACATAATCTCCGGCAGGAAGATTTGAAAAAGTAAAGAGTCCGCTGGAAGGAAGCTGAATTACAGATACAACCCTTGTCTTTGGCATGCGGGCATCATTTAAATAATTTTCCGAAAGTGTTACAGAACCTCCGTCAAATTTTTCCTTTATTATGACCTGTCCTGAAATAGATCCTGAGTCACTCTTTATACTGTTAGGATCAGTAATTGGACCGTTAGGCTCTACAGGCAATGTGGTAGTAGCGGCCACCAGAGGTAATAAGGTTAAAAATTTTTTCTGTTTCTCTATAACAGATGAACCTCTTGCTTCTGCTGTTAATATTAATAACCCCAGAAAAAATATGAGAAATTTTTTTACTTTAAGCATTGATTACACCTCCCTGTTATATGTCGGGAAATAAAATTTTTATATGAACGTGCCACTGTTTTCTATTTCTTAAGGGCTTTTATGGCTTTCTCTCTGTCATTTTTTGCATCTACATCATCAGGAGAATACTCTAAAACCTTATCATAACATTCAATAGCTTCTTTATACTGTCCAAGTTCATATAAAGATCTGCCTTTATATAACCATGCTTTTATAGACTTCTGATCAATCAGAGCTCTGTCAAAACATTTAATTGCTTCGTCATATTTTTTCAGTTCATATAAAGAAATTCCTTTATCACAGAATAAATCAGGTATTGTAGCATTAAGTGCTATATCTTTATCATACCATATGATAGCTTCTTCATGTTTTCCCTGCCTGGCAAGAATGCATCCTTTGTGATGGGAAAAACCAATAGAGTCAGGCTTAAGTTCTATAGCCTTATCGATAGATTTAAGAGCTTCTTCGTATTTACCCTGTTCAGAAAGAGCAAGTCCCTTCAAGAACCAGGAATATTCCACCTCAGGTTCAAGTTTTATAGCTTTATCATAACATTTGATACCTTCTTCATATTTTCCATCTACTGTGAGGATCCATCCTTTGTGTAACCATGCACCTGTATATTCAGGATCAAGTTCCAGAGCTTTATCGAAAAATTTAAGTGCTTCATCTTTTTTACCCTGGTCATAGGCAGCCAGGCCTTTACAGTACCATGCACTTGCAGTCTTCGGATTGATTTCTAAAATTCTGTCTATACATTTTATAGATTCATCTGTTCTATCAAGCTGTGCCAGTAAAAGGCTTTTTATAGCCAGTGCTTCTATATAGTCAGGTTTGACTTCAATGGCTCTGTCAAAACATTTGATAGCAAGTTCGTATTTATCCATCCCCTGGGAATATAAGATAAGTCCTCTGAGATACCATCCCTCTGCAGTTTCTGCTTTAACAGGTAAATTGACCGTTAATATGAATAAAATGACTGTAATGAATAGAAATTTTTTGAAAAACATGTTATTACCTCTCTTCCTTATATTAAAATGTTAACTGTAAAATCATAACGTAAAGTGGAAAATAAGTCAATCTGTGTGGTTAGAAAAAGAAATTTATCCAGTCAATATTTCCTCCTGATATATGCTGCAGGTCCTCTTCCGATAGTTCTTTTTTCACTTCTTTTATATCTTCAGAAGTAAAACTGAAGCCTGCTTCTTTAATCAATCTCAATATTTCATTTTTATCTTCAGCCATTTCTAATTTTTCTTTAAAATCCCTGTCTCTTTCAAATCTTTCTAAAAAAGCATGAGCGGATTCAAAGGACATAATTCTTCACCTCTTTCAAACTTTTATATATTATTATCGGCAATATTAAGGGAAAATTTATAAGTTTTATGGAAAATGAGAAAAAATACTTTCTTACTCCTGTTTATATTTGAATAAAATCCTGTCTCCCGTCACGCGTCACGCGTTACGCGTGACGAGAATTAAATATGAATTATTTATGTCTCACCTCTCTAATCTATATTACTGCATAAATTCCAGAAAAGTTCTGTTAATACTGTTTTACTCACAGTACATGCCATATCCTTAATATATTTCTTTATACCTGCTCTGGCAGCGGTATTTCCCTCAATAGAAAATACTCCTACGGGGCATCCTCCTCCGCAGAGAAATCTATAGCCACATGTTCTGCAGTCACTGCGATTATCTACATTTACCATATCAAGCATATAAGAGATAACATCCTGCCTGGGATAATCCCCTGAAGAGATATGACCTGTCTGATATTTTTTATTCCCTACAAGATAGATACAGGAAAAAATCTCGCCTGAAGCTGTAATTACAGGAGTATTTCCGAAAGGGGCACCGCATCCCCATTGATTTCTATATAGAGGCTGCAGTCTTACCATATATTCATTGAAGGGGTAGAGATTTTTTACAGGCCAGATTTTTGAATGAAATACCTCTTTAAGTCCTCTGGCAAATTTCTTCGTTGACGGACAGAGGGAAAGAGGCAATAGATTATCATCGGAATCCACAGGGTTGAGCGGCACAAATGCGCAGCTTTCTCCTCCGAGTTCTTTATGGGTTTTTGCTATATCCATCATAAAACTGTCATTGTGAGAGGTTATTGTTGCCCTCAGTGAAACTTTCAGTCCTGCTTCTACCAGTTTACGAATATTTTCTGCTGTTTTTTTAAAACTTCCACTTCCATCTATAAAGGGCCTGGTTTTATTATGAATTTCCTCAGGGCCGTCAATATCGACAAGAAAGGTCATTTTATATTTTTTTGCTGTTTCTATGAGATCATCAGGAAAAATGGTGAGATTGCTTGTGAGATGATAGGCTATAGTTTTAGTCGGATTTTCTGGAACAAGCTTTTTTTCACAGTATTCTATTATTTTTCCTGCAAGGTCCCAGTTCAGGAGCGGCTCTCCTCCGAAAAAAACTATTTCCATTCTGCCTTCATCTGAAATAGTAGAAAAGCTATTCTGAATAGAAGCCAGTGCAACCTCTTCCGGCATCATAAGATTCTGGCTTTTTTTGTATGTTTTCTTCCCGTTCAGACAGTATATACAGCATTGATTGCAGGAATGACTTAATAGAAGATATAAACTCTTCTGGTGGGAAATTCTGTCTGTAATACCACACTCTATACATTGCTTCTTTATATGATCTTTATTTAAATCTTCCTGAATAATGAGTGAGTGGGAAGTGAGAAATTCAAATAAATCAGAGGGGCATAGATCTTCAGGAGGAGAAGAGAAGGGGGCAAATTTTTTTAATTCTCCCAGAACCTTTATAACCCTGTCTCCACCACAGGGAAAATAAATGGGATTTATTTGTTCTGCATTAAATATAATTCTTTTTTTTCCACGTTTTAAAATGACTAATTCCGCGGGAACTACAAATTTTGACATTACAGTTTTCTGTCACCTGAAGTATTATTATTTTGATAATAACTTCTTTCAATATAGCTGTTCAATTATCTTATTATATCATATATAAGACAGAATAGATTTGATTTGATTGCGTTTTTTTATGACAGGTAGATTCATTTATACTGGAAATTATAGATAATTTTATAACAATCTATAAGGAGTGAAAAGTGAAAGGTGAATAGAATAGGACATTACTTACTATTCACTATTCACTACTCACTATTCACTCTGAATATTCTATAATAAATTTCTTTTTCCATCTTATGTAAAATCACCTGTCATTTTTAAACGCAATCTAATAAATTATACAAACTATAATTTTATGATATAATAATATTATGGAGAATATTATGAATGGATAAAAAAGAAATTTATAGAAAGTTAAAAAATAGTCCTAATAATATAAGATTTTCAGAGATTTGCTATATAGCAGAATTATTTGGTTTTGTTCATAGAGGCGGCGCGGGAAGCCACAGAGTTTATAAAAGAAAAGACATAAATCAAAAATTAAATTTTCAGGATGATAATGGTAAGGCAAAACCTTATCAAGTAAGGCAATTAATAAAAGTAATTCAAAATTATAATCTTCTGGAGGATTGATAATATGGATACAACTAAATATACAATCGAAATTTTTTACAGTGAAGAAGACGAAGGTTATATTGCAATAGTCCCTGATCTACCCGGCTGTTCTGCTTTTGGAGAAACCAGGGAAAAAACTCTGGAAGAAATAAAAATTGCTATGAAGCTATGGATAGAAGTAGCCAGTGAGGATAATGAAATAATTCCTGCCGCAAAAAGTAAAGTAGCTTGAAGGGAAGAAAAACAATTTTATCTATTTTAATTTTTGGTAATGGTAATATTGTGACTGATGAAGCAAAGTCAAACTCGTTGTTGTTCCTCCTAAAGGTGGAAGCCAGAGAAAAATATTATCAGTCAATATTGTGCCACTGCCACATAATGATTATCCTGCAGATTCAAACCTTACCCAGTAAAGTTCACTGCCCATATCTTCATCGAAATAAGCAAAAGAGTCTGTCATATGATATCCGAGTTTTGCAATAGTCCTTGAGTGACCGTGCCTTGACCACATATTATGGGCATTTTCTCTGCTTACTCCTTCTATTGGAAGGAGTGGCAGACCCATAGAAGTATATTCATTTATCATGGCTTTCAATAAAAAGTAGACTGAAGTTTTTTTAGCACTTTCAGTGATTACTATATCATCTATGTAGATGACCGGTTCATCCTGTTCCCTGTGAGAATTATCAAGATATGCTATTAAATAGGCATTTATATTTCCATCTTTATCTAAAGTAGCCCAGCTGAAATTACATTTGTTCTTTTCCATTTCATAGAGATTTTCCCTGATACCTCTTTCTCCAAGTCTGTATGGTTCAGGATAAACAAGGGATTCTACCGCTGATATTTTATCTGCAATAGAGGATGTAATTTTGAGTAATTTCATAATTTTTTATTAATACCATCTTTCTGATAGGATTATATGAAAATCGTGACGCGTAATGCGTAACGTGTAACGGGAGGCAGGATTTTCTTAGAAACATATTTTTGTCTTATTTCAAAACTCTGGAAGCCAGACTTCATGCCATTCTATGACAGGCATTCTCCTGAGCATGGCAAAAAAATTATTGAACTTTTCAAGTCCTATTTCCTGTTTATATTTTTCTATAATATGTTCTCCAAGTTCTCTGTTGCTGTATTCAGTACAGTGAATATATCTTCCTGAGTGGAATTTTTCTCTGAAATACCACTTTCTTATATATCCTTCCTGTTTCGTTATAAACTCAGCAAATATTTTCGCCCCTTCTTCGAATTCTTTTTCTTTTCCTCTTTTAACATCGAATATAACTATCTCTACAGGATTTGACATAACTTCTCCTTTCTTATAATTATAATTTCACTGTCAAAATATAAAATCCTACTCTAATATTAAATATCTTCACAAAAATCTCCTTTTAATTTATAATAAGAAAATTGAAAGGTAAAAGTATGTTATTACACCAGAAAAATATAGACCTCTTATTCTATGAAATTGATTACTGGCTCAAAGAGCTTGATTTTGATCTGAATTCTTATGTCAAAAACTATAATGGTTTTGTAGAAAGAGAATTTAAAAATATAGTTTTATACAGTGATGAAAATATAAAAAAGATAATAGATTCTTCAAATATTACAGATCTGAATAGAGTTATACAGACATCATTACCTGAAGAGAGTCATAGATTTTTAAAACTTATGCCTTCAGAACTCAGAGATAAATTTCAGGTCATTCAAGATCTTTCTATTGAGCAGATAGAAGAGTCAAAACTGTCTATATTAAACTCGGGAAGAAAAATGATGTTTCTTCCTGAACTTAAGATTTCTACAAAAGAAGTAAAATATTTAAAAAGTGATGAACCGGTGATATTCCTTAAAGCTCTTCCTGTAGAAGTTTCAATAGCTTTAATATCAATTATGGATCTCACAGTTACTTCTTCCACACTTAAGAGATATTATGCTTTTAATCTTTATAATAAAGAAAGAGATATACTTGAAAAATTTCTTTATAACTATTACTGTAAAGAAATTAATAAAGGTTCTAATATCTCCACAGGAGATTCGACAGAAAATATTATATTACCTGAAGTTCATCATGTTACTTTACAGATTGGTGTGGGCCTTACATGGAGTAAGTCAAAGATAAGTAATACTTTAGAAGAATTAAGAACATACATATTTGAAAAAAAAGGTGTTATTATACCTGATTTAATTGTTTCTGTTTCGCATGAACCTGACAGTTATGTTATAAGCCTGGGAGATAAGAAAATTGGTGAAGGAAGACCTGTAGGTAACAGACTTCTTGTCATAGAGGCAGAGGAAAATGCAGGCCTTCTGGAAGGAATAGATTTTTTCGAGCCAGTCTATGGAATAGAGTCTGTCTGGATTGAAGGGGAAGAAATAGACAGAACTGCTAAAAAGGGCTTTGTAATTACTTCAATTGAATTAATAGAGAAAAATATCCCTCTTATTATAGACGAAGATTATTTAACATCATGTTTTCAGGAAATTAAAAAATCCCATTCATTACTGCTAAAAAGACTTAAAGAGATAAATATTCCCCATGAAAATATAGTATCCATCTTAAAAAACCTTGTGGTGAAAGGAGTAAATATAAGGGATTTTGTAACAATTTTATCGGAAATTCTCCAGCTCTGGCCAAGAACTGATGATACAGAAGTTATTACGGAACATATAATAGAATCCTTTTCATCTCTCTTCTGTTATACCTATGTATCAGAGAAAAAACTTTATTGTTTTACCCTGCCGTCTCACATAGATGAAGAATTGAGAAAAACTTCTCTCTGGGATAACCTTTTTACAGAAAAGCTGCCTGAAAGATTGAAAAATCTGTTTATATCCTATCTGGAAAATTCATCTATTCTGATGAAAGTAAATAAAAGAAAACCTTTACTTGTGACAGGTAGAGATATAAAACCTTATATAAAAAAATTGCCTGGAGAAGAAATTTCCAATCTTGTAGTTTTAAGCAGGGAAGGGTTAGATGTTCAAATAGAATTATGTGAAGAAAATCAGAGATGGAAAGACATGAAGTATGTACTGATTGACAGTGATATTTTAAGCCGGATAGACAATCAATTTCTACTTCATAAAATAATATGGGCCATAAAAGATAAAATTTCTTCTAAAGACTATTTATTCATTATATGTCCTTTTATTTACAGGTCTTTTTTCAGAAATGTGACGAAAAGCCTTCCCTGGATAAGAGTAATCTCAGAGGAAGGATTGGAGGAATTGCCACAGGTAAAAGATCTGATTAACCTTGAGTCTTTTAACAGGTTTTTTAATATATTTTCCCTGATTTTAAAAGAAGATTTTGAAGAAGCTGAAAAGAAAATAGAGAATTTTAGAAATATTTCTTTTTCCGGCTGGCCCTGCATAATGAAAGGAATAATTTCAATAAAAAAGAAAAATTATCATAAGGGCCGTGAAGAATTTATGGAAGGACTGAAAGAAAATCCTGATTTAATCAATATTTTTCCTCTTAAAGAATTATCTCACATAGTAGATTGTAAAGATTTAGAGGAAAAAGAGAAAAATAGCTTTTTAAAGTTTTACGGTGAAAATCTCTTTCGGAAAATTTCATTCACAAAAAAATTCCCATCACCAGAGGACTGTCTTTCCGTAAATGAACTTATATCTTTTTACCATAGAAATGGACAGTTACTGCCTGCAGAACTGGAAGTGCAGATAAGTGAAAAACTTGAAGGTATAATAAATAATTCAGACATAAAAGAACAACTTCATAATTTGAAAATAGAATTTATGGCAAAAAAAGGACTTAAATTACCTTCCATAGAGTTTTTCCGTAACGATCTTCTGAAAGAATATAACTATTCTATTTTACTGAAAGGTTTTGCCATAAATAGGTGTGAGGAATTTTCTTCTCTCCATCTTCTGATAGATGATATTAAAGAAATAATATATAAAAAACCTCACTTTTTTATTGATATAAATCAGACAGAGGACATTCTGGGCAGATCAAGGGTGACTTTCCCAAAGAAGGTTGAAAAACTTGACAACATGAGAATACCTGTAGACAGTATGTGGAAAATATTTCAGAATCTTTTGAAAAATGGAGGAAGTCTTTTAAATATAGAACCGGTTCTTGAAGTTACCGGAGATCTATGGCAGAGTGATACATCTTTAATAGCAGAAAAAGCCCTGGAGAAACTCAGCTATATAGATGAGAAAAATATGGCACGTGGAAAACTTTATTTTATATGGCAGAATAAATTAAAAGAAAAACTATTCAGAGAAGACATTGAAGCTCATATAGATTACTCTCTTCTTGCAGGAATAATTAAAGATTTCGACTTTTTTTCTTTTCTTAAGAAGAAAGAGAATTATCATGACAGAATTTTTTCCGAACTGAGTTTTTTTAATAAGAAAGCCTGGATGATTATCCTTGATTTTGCAGATATTAATGAACTTGTAGAAGCTTTTAAAGAAGCTCCCTGTGAACTTTATGAACATGTTTTATCCCTTCTTCCCTGTGACACAGTCCCTTTTTTCAGAGAGGTTACTTCTCAGCCTTTAATAAAAAAATCCATTACAGAAGACGGAAGAATAAATTTATTTAATATGTTCAGGAGTCTTGTTATACTTGGTAAATGTTATTTTCCGAAGGAGCTTCTATCTTCACCTGCCTGGCTGAGTCTGGACAGACTTCATTTCACCTGTGAGAGAGAAAAAATCATCAATTCTCTCACAGACAGGGAAAAAATAGCCATTATCTTACATAACCTCCCTGAACCATTGTCAGTATGTTTACAGATTCTTTTTCCTGGTTATAAACCTCCTGGGTATCATCATGAAATCTCACGGGAAATACTGGAAGAATTTTATGAAAAATATTTTAAAGAATTGTCAGAGATTTCTTATTCTTCTATCCCTGTGAAATCTTTTGACAGGGTAATTCTGAAAGGAGGAGAAAAAATCTGCAGGGAAGATTATAAAGGTGCCATAGATATATTAAAAGAGGAACCGGAAAACAGGATAGCCGGTTTTTTAATATCTGTCCTTTTGAAATACATGGAAAAACCTGCCTGTTCCAGTGGATATCTGTCAGAAACAATTGATCCTTCTCATATTCTGTTACAATATGGCTGGCAGGAAAAAAAATGGAGTCCATCGGAACTGGGATATTATCTGTCACATACGGATTTTTATAGAAAATACGGAGAAAATTATCTGGCAGCCTGTGGATATAGATTAAAAGGAGAGAAAAATCCGGATTCCCTTGTTTTTTATGAACAGGGAGAATGTTATTTTGATGCTGAAATGTACGGTCATGCCTTTATTTCATATGGAAAATCCCTGGAATGGTTAAAAAGAGAGAATAGATATAAACCATCTGATTTTATGAAAAATCTGTTAAGAAAAATTTTTCATACATTATATTTAAGCCAGTCATGTGAGGATATAGCTTCTATTATACCTTCTCTGCCAGAAGAAAAGATATTTCCATATCTGAAACTATTCAGTTCGGAAGAAAATTTAAAGAAGCTTCTCAGTTTTAAAGAAAATTTTCAGAAAGAAACATTGAAGGAAAATTTTGTTATAAAAGAAATATTATCACTATGTATTGAAGAAGTTTTTTTATGGTGAAGGGTGAAAAGTGAATAGTGAAAAGTGAATAGTGAATAGTGAATAGTGAATAGTGAAGAGTGAAAAGTGAAGAGTGAAGAGTGTTATTTAATCATTACTGATAACTGATAACTGATAACTGATAACTGGTCATTGATAACTGGTCACTGATAACTGGTCATTGATAACTGGTCACTGATAACTGGTCACTGATAACTGCTCACTGATAACTGGTCACTGATAACTGGTCACTGGTCACTGATAACTGGTCACTGATAACTGGTCACTGATAACTGGTCACTGGTCACTGGTCACTGCTCACTGCTCATGCCCTTATGAAAGAGGTAATTTTATTGGTAGAAAAAGATACTAGAGCTACAAGAAAATTTGACAGTAAAAAATGTGTTCATTGTAATATGGATATACGTGCCAGCAGTAAATTCTGTTCTTTTTGCGGTAAGCCTGCAGAAGAAAATCCTGTGAGTGAAGTTATGGAGATTTCCGAAGATACGGAAGAAAAGGTTGAAAATTTTGCCTTTGCCATAGAAAAAGCTTTTGATGTGGAAATTTCCGAAGATACAGAAGCATATGCAGAGGAATTATTTGATGAAGAAGATTTTGAAGAATCCCTTTCCGACTGGGAAGAGGAAGAACTTGAAGATTATGAAACTTTTGAGTTAAGAGAACTCATGGAAGTAGGGAAAGGTGTATGCAGAGGCACTTTACCCGATGAAGAACTTGAAGAACTGCTGGATTATCTGAAGGAAAAGCTTCAGGAGAATCTGGACTCTTTCATTGAAATAAAAGAAATCTATAAAAGAGATTCGTTTATTGTAAGAGAAATACTCGTAAGAATAGAAAGAGCTTTCAATCTTTACGAGGATGGTATTGACGAAATTGATAAATATTTTTTGGATGGTGACAGTGACAATATACTTGAAGGACTTGATATTGCCAGAGCTGCCGTTAACAGACTCCATAAATCTTTTCTACTTTTGAATGATGAATATTTTAATGATGAAGAAAATGACGGGGAAGAAGATTTTCTTGATGAAGAAATAAAGAAAATGGACATGGCATGGAAAGAGAAAGTTACCTCTATGATGTCAGAAGATGAAGAGTATCTTGATATCTCGGATGAAGAAGAGGAATATTATACAAATCCCAATTTCGAAAGACTTGAACTTGAAGTAGAAATGTTTAAAGAAGGTAAAATAAATGAAGAAAGATTTTCCTCTTTTTTAACATGGATGGACGGTAACCTTGAGTCAGGAAAGAAAGATTTTAAAGATCTTTCCTCTCCTTCCTGCGAAGAAGGTCATTCTCTGGAGCGGGTAATTATAGCTGCCCTTGATGCCTTCAGGATGTATGAAAAAGGACTTATGGAAATGAAAAAGTTCTTTTCAGATAAAAATTTTCTTCATATTGATAATGGACTTGAAATGGCTTTTGAAGCCACACAGATAATTGCACAGCTTCAGCTTTCTTTTGAAGATCCGGAAGAAATTATTTTTATTGATTAGTTCTTTACATAATATAAATTTGTCGTGATTATATAGTTTAGATAGAATCTGTACAAAAACAGGATACAAAATTTTTAACTTCAGCAAAAATTGGATTTCAGGAGGTATTATGAATGTCAAAAGTCAGATCAAGTACTTCAAAAACCAGCAGTTCAAGTAAAACTTCATTGAAAGGACTGTCAGGTAAAGGAGCAGGTAAAGTAGGTGGAGGAGGAAAAGCAGGAAAAGCCTCAAAAATAAAAAGTGGTCTTGGAAAAGTATCTGGCGGAAAAAGTACTAAGTCAAAGGGTACAAAATCTTCAAAAGGTAAAACATCAAGCCATAAATCACAGAAGGCTGCTGAAATGCAGAATCCTTTCAAAGAGTTAGGTAATTTTTTAGGTAATGTCCTTGGCACAGTAGGAGGGCCTCAGGGGGTAAAGGGTTCTTCCGGCAGAAAATCTGGCGGCAGTAAAGCTGCAGGCCGTTCCGGTTCGGGAAAGAGTCAGAAAACAGGCAGTTCCGGTGCGGGAAAGAGTCGGAAAACAGGCAGTTCCGGTGCGGGAAAGAGTCAGAAAACAGGGAAAAGTCAGACCACAGGAAAGACTCAGAAAAGCGGAGGTACGACTGGCAGTAATAAAACAGGCAGTAAAGACAGCGTGAAAAAATCTCCTTCTGATACAGGGCAGAAAACCTCTCCTGAGCAGGTCAAAGGTCAGGAAAAAACCCCTACCGGCCAGGATGGCAGGGTAATGGGCACAGCTAAAGGTACTGGTTATTATCCCAGTAACAGTAAAATGGAAGGCGGCTATGTGGATAAACAGGGTAAGAAACTTTCCACCCTCCAGGATTTCCTTGATGGAAAATCCAAATCTGTCTCTATTGCTCTGGATAAAAACCTTTATAAATCAGGGCAGGTTAAATACGGGGATTCTTTTACAATTCCGGAACTGGATAAAAAATATGGCAAACATATTGATTTTCGTGCAGTAGATACGGGAGGAGCTTTTACCAATAAAGAATTCTCCAGGGTAGATATATGCACAGGATCAAAGAAAGATTCTCTTGATCCGACTATAAACGGGAAACTTACTTTAATTAAATCACAGAACCCTGATTCTCCCCTAGGGAAAAAACTTAATTCTCCCGAGGGAGTAAAGGCACTGGAGCAGAACAAGAAGTCTGATACTGGTAAACAGCCGGGCGGACTTCCTGGCGGCACCACAGTTGAACCGGGTAAAGTTCCTGGTGACACACTGGGAACAACACCTCCCCGCGGCAGATCTGCTATAGAGAAGATGTTTGGCCCTGCCGGTAAAAATCAGGTTAACATGAAAATGCCTGCAGGCCCGGGGGGTAAAATGATAAATGTAACATGCAATTCAAAAATAGCTCCCAAATTGAATGCTGTCTACCAGGAAATAAAGGAAAAAGGCCTTTCAGGTGATATAAAAGGTTATGACGGCTGTTATAATTACAGGAATAAAAGGAATAGCAATAATCTGAGCACCCATGCATGGGGTATAGCTGTTGACGTAAATGCAGGATCTCATCCTATGGGTTCTTCCAAACAGTCATCAGGACAGAAGGCTATAGCAGAAATATTCCAGAAACATGGTTTTTATCAGCTGCCAAATGATCCCATGCATTTTCAGTTCTGCAGGGGATACTGAGGTCTTTCAGTTAATTTGTCCAAATGTTAACAAAGTTTTAACAGACTTTATTTGAAAATTATTGTATTATAATCTTAGCAGAATTTTATTTAAAATTTTTTTATCCGTTAAAAAATTTCTACCTGTGCGGTTAGAAAAATAAATTTATGAATAAGAGAGGGTATTTTTATGGAAATAACATCCAGTAAACATGTAAGTCCGCTTCAGATGCCGGCAGGTAAAGGCATCAGGGAACAGGAACAGAATAAAGACGGAGTTTCCCTTGGTTCATCTTTAAAAGACAGTGAACTTTTAAAGGGAGATCAGTTAAAACAGATGAAAAGTTCTGGCCTTGGTGCAAATATTGGCGAGTTTGTAGGAGGTATTGTATCAGGAACATCTCCTGCAGGCACTGCCGGGGCAGTAATTGGTACAGCAGGACTTGTTGCAGGAAGTCTCTTACTCGGGGCACCTGCTCTTGTTGCAGTCGGCGCCGGAGCAGTAGGTTTTGTAGCCGGTGGCATGGCAGGTTTATGTTTTGATTTAAGTCATCACCTTTTTTAATATTTTTAATATAAAAACACAGAGGTCGAAAGACCTCTGTGTTTTTATTAAGACTTACTTTTTTTAAATATACTGTGCCATACCTGTTTTATTGCTTCCATACCTTCGGGGCCGCTCAGTATTATACCTGTTCCTCCTATGAACCATGATGAACCATAACAGACTGCACCGGCTTTAAGGAGCCAGTCATGTCCTGTTTTTATGGCTATTGCAGATAGAATAGCTGTAAATACATCCCCAATAATTATATGGAGAATAAGCAGTAACAATCCTATTTTATATCTCAGAGATTTTTCTTCCTTCATAAACGTTTCCTTTCCATTTATTACATCCATAATCCAAGTTCTCTTAAAAACATTTCTTCCTTAGATTTTCTGAATAAAATATATATTATCCAGGTGACAACAGTTATTATTAATGAGATTGTAAGGATTTTATACATTCCATAATTTAATTCCCCGAGTAACAGATAGACTCCTGCTATACCAGTTGCTAAAGTGGTCAGACATATGATTATTTTACATATACCTGCCAGGTAGTCTTTATGTTTAAATCTTTTGTATGCTCCGAGCAGTTCAATAATTACAGACGGAAAGCAGGTTACTACGGAAATTCTTGTAAATATACTGAAATGCCTGAGCAATAGAATATGGTTTCTTATTTTTGAAACTTTATAATAGCGGCATAACTTGGAAAATCCTGAAATACTTATTACTAAATAAGGTATAATTATATCCAGCATTTTCTCATTAAAATCCAGATTATGATATTCAATATCCATGGGAAGAGACATGTCTCTGCAAATTTCTTTTTTTATTCCTTCAAGATGTTCTTTTAATTCACATGTAAACAGATAGTTGATTTTCCTGTGAACTGCTTCTACATTAACATGGTTATTCCATTTCGGATTTTTCCATATGTTAAGAGCTATAAGTAATTGCCCGAGATTGTAAAAATTCGAACCTTTTCTGGCACTGGCTATTTTTTCCCCTATAAGGGATGCATATTTTTTCGTAAATTCTTCTCTGGAATTATTGATAGACTCCATTTGTCACCTCTATTTATAGAGAAAAACAAAAATCAGTGACCTGTACCAGGCCACTGATTTTTTAATGATTAACTTACAGAAGGATCCTGTTTCTGTCCCTGTTTATGAAGTACACTGTGGTATCTTCCGTAAACAAGATATATAACCAGACCTATGGAAAGCCATGCAAAAAGCCTGAGCCATGTCATCCATCCCAGGTATATCATCATACCAAGATTGAAAGCTATACCAAGGAATGGAATAAGAGGAACGAGGGGACATCTGAAAGGCCTGGGATAATCAGGTCTTACATACCTCATTATCCATACAGAAGCACAGACTATAGCAAATGCAAATAGTGTGCCTATATTTACAAGATAGGCAAGATCTTCAAGGGGAATAAGGGAAGCTCCCAGAGAAACGACTAGGCCCATAAGTAATGTAGCTCTATGAGGTGTTTTGAATACAGGATGAACTGCAGCAAATATATGTTTCGGCATAAGTCCATCCCTTGACATGGCAAGGAATATTCTTGGCTGACTGAGCATCATTACGAGAAGCACACTTGTAATACCTGCAATAGCTCCCAGGGACACAATAAATACAATACTGTTCCATCCCTGAGCTGAAAAAGCTGACGCTATGGGAGCTTCTATGTCAATCATCTTGTAGGGAACCATACCTGTAAGGACTCCTGCTACAAGTATATAGAGTACCGTGCATATAGCAAGAGAAGCTATAATTCCTATGGGTACATCCCTTTTAGGATTAATTGCTTCCTCTGCATGGGTTGATATTGAGTCAAAACCTATATAGGCAAAAAATACATAGGCAGCTCCTCTCATTACTCCGGGCCATCCGAATTCAGGAGGCATGAAGGGATGCCAGTTTCTGCTATCTATAAAAAATGAACCTGCCACTATTACAATCAGTACTATAACAAGTTTAAATATAACCATGGCAGAATTAAAGCCTGCACTTTCTCTTATACCCTTTACCAGGATTATTGTTATTACCCATACTATGAGAAAAGCAGGCAGATTGAACCAGGAACTCACAGGTGCACCGCTTCCTATATAGGCGCCCTGTATCATAGCAGGTAAATGTGTTACTATATGTTTTGTTGTAAGAGGATCATTTGTGAGAAATCCCGGTATATGAAGATTGAATACCTCCAGAAGTTTCAGGAAATATTTTGACCAGCCATGGGCAACAGTGGCTGATCCCACTGCATATTCCAGTATGAGATCCCACCCTATAATCCACGCGAGAAGCTCACCCAGTGTAGCATAGGCAAAGGTATAGGCACTTCCTGCTACAGGAGTCATTGCAGCAAATTCTGCATAACAAAAGGCTGCAAAGGCACAGCCAAGGCCTGATATTATGAAAGATAGCATAAGAGAAGGACCTGCCATGGTTTTGGCCGTCAGTCCTACAAGAACAAAAATACCTGTCCCTATAATAGCGCCGACTCCAAGACTTGTAAGGGCAACAGGGCCAAGAATTCTTCTCAACCTGTGCTGGCCGCTATCCATTTCTTCCTGGAGCATTTCCAGTGATTTTGTCGCAAACATCTGTTTAAATAGCATAAATCCTCCCTCTAGTTCAGTTTGAAACTTTCTGTAACAGATTTGAAGGTTTCTTCGAATTTACTGAAATTATCTTCATTTGCCGAGCCTGTTATTATATAAGCAGAATCTTTACTTAATATACAGGTCTGAAGAGTTCTGGGCGAAAAAGTCTGACCCGGTATCATGAATGTATAATCTACTACTGATTGATAGGCAGACTGTCCATTTATGGTTTTTTCTGTTTCAGATATGACTTTTATACTTTTAACGATATCAGTTCTGTGATTGAAGTCTCTGAAAGCATATTCCACAGGTGTAATATCCTGAACCCTGCACTGAGATGTAATTATATCAATATCATCCTTTTTAAAACTCAGACCTTTCAGTTTATTAATAAGATCTTCTTTTTTTATTATAACCTTTATCTGTGATCTGGTATTTGATATGACTGTATCAATTTCCTGTTCGTTAAATAATGATTCGTCCAGTTTTTTTATTAAATCTTCTTTCGTGAATACTATATTTTTCAGGGCTTCTACTTTAGTAAATTTTTCCGGCGTAATCTTATCTTTAAAGGTTCCAATATTTTTATCATCAATCTTAAACCATGCTATGGATATTAATGTTTCTATCTTTTCCCGGTCAATCTTATCTTTCAGACTTTCAATAGCCTTATCATCAATTCTGTACCATTCAGGCATTTTTTCTATGACTAGATTTACAGTTATATTTGCGCATGAGTCAGTATATCCGGGGATCTTCATTTCCTTCGGGCCTATAAGTGACAGGGGAACTCTGGTTTTACCGCTGTCATCGGCAGTCCACCCGTCAGGAACTGTGATGGTGAATTTCTTTTCCGGACCGGCTTTATCATAGGTGTAAGCTGAACCGTACTTTAATAAAATTACTACTAAAACAACAAGAGCCAGAGAAATAATAAGATATTTTTTCTTCATTACATACCTCCTGTATTTTTGAATTTTTTTAGTATTATCCTTTTGTGTAACCTTATTTTACACAATTTTTTCAGGTAATTCTATTTGTGGCACAGGGAATCCTTTTTATTATTTTTTTTTTCTTTTCTTCATGTTATAATATTCGTGATGCGTGATGCGTGATCCGTGATGAGTGATGAGTGATGCGTGGGAGTGTGTAATAGAAATGCAATATATTGGAAAAAACAGGAAGTTTTTTATTACCATATTACTATGGATATTATTGATTACAGTAGTTATACTGTGTTTATGGCATAAAAAATCTTTTTCGAAAGACAGTGACAAATATAAAGTCATTACTGATGTAGCCTACGCAGAAATTCCCGGCTTTGATAAGAATTTAACCTCTCTGGATCTCTATGTGCCGAAAAAAGGGAATAATTTACCTGTTATGGTATTTATCCACGGAGGTGCATGGAGAACAGGTGACAAAAGCAATCATAATAAAAAAGCTATAAAATTCGCAGAAGAAGGTTATATATTTGCCAGCATAAATTACAGGATGTCACCAGGTGTGACCTTTCCTGTTTATGTTCAGGATGTGGCAAAAGCCATTGGCTGGATATATAAAAATATTTCTACCTTTGGAGGTAATCGTGAGCAGATTTTTCTTATAGGCCATTCTGCAGGAGCCCATCTGGCTGCTCTTGTATCTACAGATGAAAAATATCTTAAAGAAGAAGGATATAAATTAGATATGCTCAAAGGTGTTGTATTACTTGACGGTGCAGGTTATGATATACCGAAGGTAAAGAAATTAAATGAAAGGTTATATGACCGTCTCTATAAACCTGCCTTTGGAGAAGATTCTGCCCTGTTAAAAGATGCTTCTCCTGTATATCATGTAGCAAAAGATAAAGCTATTCCTCCTTTTTTTATTATTTATGCAGGAAGCCGCGAAATGTCCAGGATGGAATCTGAATTGCTGGGAGATAAATTGAAAAAATCGGGAGTATATGTGGAATTATATCATGCCATTGATAAAAACCATGGCACTTTAAATAGAGAACTGGGTGTGGATAAAGATGAAAGTACAGAAAAAATTCTGCAATTTCTGAAGAAAATAACAAATTGACCTTTAAATAAAGTGCTTCCACCAGTAAACACAATGGTTTGAATACACGGAGATTTAATGAAAACCTGTACCAGTTAATAATTTCCTGATTTTTTTATTTTCCAAAATTTTAGCCATTTCAGATCCAAAAAAATGGGAAATAAAATCAGCTTAAACCACCTTATTCCCAAAACCTCCTCCTCCAGGTGTTTCAATTACGAAAATATCACCTTTGCTGACATGTACCTTTGCAGTTCCAGGAAGTTCCACAGTAGTTCCATCTTCTTTTTCTATATAATTACGGCCCACTTTCCCCGGCTCACCGCCTGCCATGCCGAAGGGAGGAATTTTTCTCCTGTTTGAAAGTATTGCTGCAGTCATATCTTCCCTGAATTTTATTTTCCTTGTTACACCATCTCCGCCTCTACAGGTTCCTTTACCACCTGAATCTTTTCTTATAGAAAATTCTTCCAGAAGAACAGGATAGCGCAGTTCAAGAACCTCCGGGTCGGTAAGTCTTGTATTTGTCATATGGGTATGAACTGCAGATGTGCCGTCAAAATCAGGGCCTGCACCTGAACCACCGCAGATTGTCTCATAATACTGATACCTGTCATTGCCGAAGGTAAAATTATTCATTGTTCCCTGGGAAGCTGCCATGACCCCTAAAGCACCGTAAATGGCATCTGTAATACATTGAGATGTTTCTACATTGCCTGCCACCACTGCTGCAGGATGGACAGGATTTAACATAGAGCCGGGAGGAATAATAACCTTAACAGGTTTTAATACACCATGATTCATAGGAATTTCATCGTCAATAAGGGTGCGCAGCACATAAAGAACAGCTGCCATACATACGGAAGAAGGAGCATTGAAATTATTCTGTCTCTGAGGGGATGTGCCTGTAAAATCTATTATGGCATTTTTCAGAATTTTATCAATTGTTATTTTTACATGAATTACACTGCCGTCATCCATTTCATAGGAAAATTCTCCGCCTTTCATTTTTCCGAGTGTTTTTCTTATAATGGCTTCTGCATTATTCTGAACATGTTTCATATAGGCATGAACTACTGAAAGGCCGTAATGAGAAACCATGTTTCTGAGTTCATTCACCCCTTTTTCATTTGCTGCAATCTGGGCTTTTATATCTGCCATGTTTTGAGAGATATTTCTTGCAGGATAAGGGCCGGAAGACAGTAAGTCTATAAATTCCTTTTCTCTGAATGTTCCATTATGAACAAGGAGAAAATTGTCAATCAATATACCTTCTTCTTCAATAGTTTTACTGTCAGGAGGCATTGAACCGGGTGTTATGCCGCCTATATCTGCATGATGGCCTCTGCTTGCTGCGAAAAATTCAATTTCTCCTCCTGTGTCATCAAAAACAGGTGTTATGACTGTTATATCAGGTAAATGGGTGCCTCCGTTATAGGGATTGTTCAATAGATAAACATCACCGTTACTTATGGAATTTCCTCTTTCTCTTATAACGGTTTTTACGCTTTCCCCCATTGAACCAAGATGTACCGGTATATGCGGAGCATTTGCCACAAGGCATCCGGAACTGTCAAAAATGGCACATGAAAAATCGAGTCTTTCTTTAATATTTACAGAAGATGCAGTATTACAGAGTGAAAATCCCATCTGTTCTGCAACAGACATGAAGAGATTATTGAAAATTTCCAGCATAACAGGATCTGCATCTGTGCCTGCAGCCTTACAGGCAGATCTCTGTGAAAACCTTGTTAAAATAGTATGGTTTCTTTCTGTTATTTCTGCTTTCCATCCCGGTTCTACAACAGTTGTGGCATTGCTGTCCACTATAATTGCCGGCCCTGTAACAGTCATGCCTGACGTGAGTAATGTTCTTTCATATACATGTGTCTTATGCCACCTGCCTTCTGTATAAATATCTGCAGTTACTGAAGGTGATGGAAGAAGATCATTTTCCTGACAGGAAAAAAGAGGATCTTCTATTTTATCCATAGAGCCTGTTACTTCTATCGATACAGAATCTACTATCAGATTTTTCTCCATAATAAATCCGTAGTTCTGTCTGTGTATATGCTGAAAAGATGTTATGACACTGTTGATTCTATTTGTGTCACTTCTTTTATAATCTACAGGAAGAGCTTTATCTGTTCCTTCATATTTGATATGGAGTTTTTCATAAACTATGATTTTTTCATCTCCAATATTCTGTTTTTTTATTTCATTCATGGCTAAATCTTCTATGATCTGTAATTCCATGTCAATAATTGAAATTGATTGTGAAGAAAGAATGGCTTCTACGGACTTTTCTTTTATTACCCTTATATCTGCAAATCCCATACCGCATGCAGAAAGTACCCCTGCAAGGGGATGGATAAAAACCTGCTTCATTCCGAGTGTATCTGCCACTCTGCAGGCATGCTGCCCCCCTGCTCCTCCGAAACAGCATAGCACATATTCTGTTACATCATAACCACGCTGAACAGAAATCTCTTTTATGGCATTTGCCATATTTTCAACTGCGATTTTTATAAACCCCTCTGCTATTTCTTCAGGAGTTTTTTTTGTTCCTGTTACACTGTTTATTTCTTCTGTAAGAATTTTAAATTTTTCTGTTACTATATCTTTATCCAGAGCTTCATTGCCTGAAGTGCCAAAGACCTTCGGAAAAAAATCTTTCTCTATGTTTCCCAGGAGTACATTTGCATCTGTCACACAGAGAGGCCCGCCCATTCTATAACAGGCAGGGCCGGGATTTGCTCCGGCACTCTGTGGCCCCACCCTTAACCTTCCTCCGTCAAAAAAGAGTATAGACCCTCCTCCTGCTGCTACAGTATGAATTTTCATCATAGGAGCTCTCATTCTGACTCCTGCTACTATGGTTTCATAAGATCGTTCATATTGCCCGTTGTAAAGAGCTACATCAGTAGATGTTCCGCCCATATCAAAACTTATGATCTTATTAAAACCTGCCATGGCAGAGGTAGTTACTGCACCTACAATACCTCCTGCAGGGCCTGAAAGAATTGCATCTTTACCTGAAAAGAGATTTCCCTCTACAAGGCCGCCGTTTGATTGCATAAACATAAGTCTTACGGAAGAATTTTTTCTTTTAATCTGTGATGATATTTCCTGAATATAACCTTTAAGTATTGGTGATACATAGGCATCTACTACTGTTGTATCACCGCGGCTTACAATTTTTATGAGAGGGCTTAATTTATGAGAAACAGAAATCTGTGTATATCCCATAGATGCAGCTATAGAAGCAATTTTATCTTCATGAAAATGGTATCTATAACCATGAAGCAATACTATGGCACAGGAATTTATTCCTTTTTTATATATGTTTTTCAGATCCATAAAGACTTTTTCTTCATCCAGTTGTTTTAATATTTCACCTTCATTACTTATTCTTTCATCTACTTCAATTACTTCTTCATAAAGAAGGTCAGGTAATATTATATGTTTTTTAAATAGTTCAGGCCTGTTTTGATATCCTATTAGGAGAGCATGGCGAAAACCTTTTGTGATAAAAAGAACTACTCTTTCTCCTTTTCTTTCCAGAAGTGCATTTGTAGCGACAGTGGTACCCATTTTTACAGAGTCAATTATATCAGGTATGTCATCTTCTTTTTTCAGTCCGAGAATTTCTCTTATGCCGTATATGGCTGAGTCTCTGTAACGGGCCATGTTGTCAGAAAGAAGTTTGTGAGTAATAATAGAGCCGTCAGGTTTTTTTGCTACAATATCAGTAAAGGTTCCGCCCCTGTCAATACAGAACTGCCATTTTGGATTATTCATAGATAAGGAATACCTCTTTTATAATCGTGATGCGTGATGCGTGATGCGTGATGCGTGTCGTTCAAGGGCGTTTAATTAAACGCCCCTACTACTCACTCTTCACAGGGCGAACACAAGGTTCGCCCCTACTCACCCTTCACAGGGCGAACACAAGGTTCGCCCCTACTCACTTTCACGTTTCACGTTTCACGTTTCACGTTTCACGTTTCACGTTTCACGTTTCACGACTCACGTTTCACGTTTCACGACTCACGTTTCACTTCTCCACTACCCATCGGAATAGTAAAAGTAAAAACAGTTCCTTCTCCCTCTTTACTTTCTACCATTATATTTCCACCGTGAGCCTGAACTATACATTTGCATATGGAAAGCCCAAGGCCAGTACATTTTTCTCCGTTTGTCGGAAGTACGCTGGTTCTGAAAAGCTCATTGAATAAATGTTCAAGCTCTTTCTCTGGAATACCCTGTCCGTTATCATGGACTGAAATTTTCAAGTGATCATCTTCACCTGTTGCTATTACTTTTATGTCTGTGCCTGAATGGGAAAATTTTATGGCATTTGTAAGCAGATTGGTCAATACCTGATTTATTCTATTTGTATCCATAAAAACTTCAGCTATATCTTTTTCCACTTCCAGTGTAATTTCAATATTTTTTGCTTTACCAAGGATTTTATTGCATAAATACCAGTCAGTTAGATATGAAGAAATATCTGTTTTCTTTTTCTGTAATTTCCATTTTCCTGACTGAATAACACTCAGGTCAAGCAGATCATCTATGAGACAGAGCATAGTTCTGCACATTTTCTGAATATCTGCAATAATCTCTTTCTGTTCCTCTGTGATATCTCCTAAAAAGCCATGATTGAAGAGTTCGAGATAACTTTTTACTACCATTACAGGACTCCTTATGTCATGGGCTACAATACCTAAAAATTTGTTTTTCATTTCATTTAACTCTATTACTTCCTGATAAAGCCTTCCTTTTTCAACTATTATAGATACAGAATTTGCTATTTCTAAAAATATATCTACATGTATGTCACTGTAAGTATTGGCTTCTTTACTGGTAAAAAACAGGAAACCTGAAGGTTTCCCATTTGCAATTAATGGACATGTGAGATTTGACATCATGCCTTCTTCTACCATAAGTTTTGTTGAAACAGAAGAAGGATTTTCCATCAGATAGTTTTTTAAATTGTTTATAATACGGGGTTTCCCTGTGTTTATGATATGTTCAAGAGTACTTCCTTTTAATTTTGCAGAATAACCAGGTTTTAATACTATTTTTTGCAGTTTGGACTTTGCCCATTTAGAAGTGACTGATGAACAAGTTTTTTCCAGGAAGGCTATACCAATTCTTTCATAGGGTATTAAAATTTGAAAGGAGGAAAATATATAATCCATGATTTCATCAAGGAATATTCCATGATTTATTTTTTCAGTAATCTTTTGAAGGATTTTCATTTTTTCAAATTCTCTTGCTGTTTTATCTGTTTCATTCATAAATTGAGTATTTTCTTCCTGATTAAAAATATTATCATAATAAGTTATATTGTTCACTTAGAAACCTCCATCAGTGTTGAAAATTATATAAAGCTAGATTCAAATTATAAGGCAAAAACCCTTCTGTAAAATTTGAATTATTTACTTTCAACTTTTCAACTATAATAATATGTGATATAATGTATAAACATTTAAAATCTTACTGACCTTGAGCATGAGAATGTAATAATGTGGTTCCTCCCGTCACGCGTTACGCGTCACGAGAATTAAATATGAATTATTTATGCTCACATCAGTAATATTCATCCACGCGTCACGCGTCACGAAATACAGGAAGCAGGATGTTTTTATGGAGACTTATTCTCAGGAAGAAATGGAATCGTTAGAAATACTTGTAATAGATGATGATGAAAGTATAAGAAAATTAGTATATGAAGTACTTACAAATGACGGGCATATTGTTGTACCTGTCGGAAGTGCTGAAGAAGGACTTGAACAACTGCCATATATGACCTTTAAGATAGCCTATGTAGACAATAGATTGCCCAATATGCAGGGTATAGTTTTATGTGAATATCTTAGAAGAAATAATCCTCTTATGAAGATAGTACTTATGACTGCCCATCCTGATAAGAATATAACCAATAAAGCGGCAAAGATAGGTATAAACTTTCTGGAAAAACCTTTTAATATATATGATTTAAGTAGAATAGTCAGGGAATATAAAGATGAAATAGAAGCTGTAGATAAACAGAAACTTATGGAATTAAATCCCAATTATTATGTCGATCTTTCAGAAATACTCAATTATGCCTATGAACTTTTTGATACTCCCAATGTGCCTGAAAGACTCAAGAAGAAAGTGATAAAAACAGTTCAGTCCAGTCTGCATATGATGTTAAGTGATGCCAATTATAATGAAACAGATAGAGCCAAAGCTTTTATAGGTCTTATAATAGCAAAGACCTTCTCAGTATATATACCCAAGATAAATGAAAAATCCCCTTATGAGGTATATGATACGAGAATGAAAGAACTTGGTAAACATGAGGTTTTTAAAGGACTTTATTAAATCCAATCCTCTATCCAAATAAATCCCCAAAATTGCCATGACCGTCTGGTCAAAACGAAAGATGAGAATCTTACAATTCATTTCACATTTCACATTTCACATTTCACGATTCTCAAAAATCCCGGTCAAAATTGCCATATTGAATTTTGTGTGATATAATATACGCTATATTTTACGCATTACGCATCACGCATTACGATTCTGAGGAGTTATTATGAAATATTTTTTATTTATTCCGTTATGTTTATTTTTATTAACTATTCCTGTCTTTGCTCAGAGCACCGGTCAGTATTATATTTCTCCAGGCAGAGGTATAGAAGGTTTACTCTATTTAGGTCAGGATATGGGAAGAATGTTTGAACAATGGGGAGCTTCAGATTCTATAAAGGAAGGTTATAATGTCCTCATATATGATTATAAAAAATATGATCTTACCTTCGGTGTTGAAATCTATTCAAACAAAGTAGTTATGATATTTATAAATACCTATATATATAAAACTCCTGAAGGACTTTCTGTAGGTTCTTCTCTGTCAGATGTCTATAGAGTTTATGGCAGTTCTTACAGGCTTCAGCCTGAGACAGCTATGGGAGGTAATGCCCTCTTTTACGATAACCGTGGCATAGGCTTTGGAATAAATAACAATAGTGTTGTATCGATTGCAGTCTATTATCCACAGTGAACTGCCTGCGAATTAATTCGCAGGTTTCCTGATTTTTTGACCATGCCTGCCATCAGACAGATTCAGACCGCTGCCAGACAGAGGCACAATCTCCACTCTTTCACTTATTTACAACTATTATTTCAATTCGTGGGCTTTTCCCATGATAGTAATAAAAAAAGAAGGAAAAAATCTTTAATAAAAGAATAATATATTAAAAATCAATTATTTTTAAGGAGGATATTCATGAAAGACTTGAAAGGAACAGAAACAGAGAAAAATTTAATGAAAGCCTTTGCAGGAGAATCACAGGCAAGAAATCGTTATACCTATTTTGCAGGACAGGCCAAAAAAGAAGGTTATGTTCAGATTGCCGGGATTTTTGAGGAAACAGCAGATCAGGAAAAGGAACATGCAAAGAGGTTTTTTAAATTACTTTCCGGTGGAGAAGTAGAAATAACTGCATCATTCCCTGCAGGTGTTATAGGAACAACAGCAGAAAATTTGAAAGCTGCCTCGGCAGGTGAATATCATGAATGGTCGGAATTATATCCTTCCTTTGCTAAAATTGCCAGAGAAGAAGGCTTTGAAACTGTGGCAAAGGTATTTGAATTTATTTCTGTAGCAGAAAAGCAGCATGATAAGAGATATAAAGGACTTCTTACAAATCTGGAGAAAGGCCTTGTATTTAAAAAAGAAAAACCTGTTGTATGGAGGTGCCTTAACTGCGGTTATCTTCATGAAGGGCCTGATGCACCTGCTACCTGTGCTGCCTGTGCCCATCCTCAATCTTACTTTGAATTATTAGGAGAGAACTGGTAAAATTTTTTAAGAAAGAGGTTGTACTTTATGGTTACAGAGTTTAAATCTGTCGATGATATTCTTGATTTTGCAATTAAAAATGAAGAAGGAGCAGTTCATTTTTACACAGACCTGTCAGAAAAAATGAAAAAACCTGCTATAGTTCAGATTTTTAAAGATTTTGCCAGAGAAGAAGAGGGACATAAGGCAAAACTACTGGATATTAAGAGTGGGAAACTCCTGATAACATCTAAAGAAAAGGTTATGGATCTCAAAATATCTGATTATATAGATACAGATATTCAGATTAAAGAAAACCTTGACTATCAGGATGCTCTTGTGCTGGCAATGAGAAAAGAAAAACAGGCTTTTAAATTATACACGGATCTTGCATCTAAAACTGATAATGAACAGATAAAAAAATTACTCCTGGCTATAGCCCAGGAAGAAGCAAAACACAAACTCCGTTTTGAACTGGAGTATGATGAGATAGTTCTTACGGACAATTAAATGGTGAAAAGTGAAGAGTGAAGAGTGAGAAGAAAAAAGTGAGAAGTGAGAAGTGAAAAGTGAAAAGTGTTTATGGTTTAAGGTTTAGAGACTGTAAGAAAATAACCATGGCAAATTGTTAGAACGGTTATCATCCTCGCGTCACGCGTTACGCGTTACGCGTCACGATATAGACTGTAAATATGATGGGGTTATTTTTCGACAACCCCTTATGAAAGGAGTTAATTAAAATGATTAAAGAAAAAATGGAAAAAGCTATCAATGAACAGATAAAAGAAGAATTATTTTCTTCCTATCTATATCTATCTATGTCTGCCTATTGTCAGTCTGTAAATCTTCCTGGTTTTGCAAACTGGATGAGGGTACAGGCACAGGAAGAACTGATGCATGCCATGAAATTTTATGATTTTATTAATGAAAGACGGGGAAGGGTTTTATTGAAAGAGATAAAAACCCCGCAGCATGAATGGAAATCACCTCTGGAGATATTTGAAGATGTCCTCAGGCATGAAGAATATATTACAGGAAAAATTAATAATCTCGTAGATATAGCCATAGAAGAAAAAGACCATGCTTCAAATGTATTTCTTCAGTGGTTTGTAAATGAACAGGTTGAAGAGGAAGCAACTGCAGACGATATAATCAACAGGCTTAAACTTATCGGTGAGAGTAAAGGCGGATTTTTTATGATTGACAGGGAACTTGGAACAAGAGTATTTACTATGCCGGCAACGGGAGCTGTATAAATGAAAGCTGTTGAGATAAAACCTGATATTTACTGGGTAGGAGCTATAGACTGGGCTGTAAGAGATTTTCATGGTTATATTACACCCAGCGGAACAACGTACAATAATTATTTAATTTTAGATGATGAGATTACTCTTGTTGATACTGTCAAATTTGATTTCGGAGATATTGGAATTTCCAATATTACCAGTCTTGTGGATCCGTCAAAGATTAAAAATATTATAGTCAATCATATTGAAAATGACCATATGGGCTCTCTCCGCAGAATTATGAATTTAACAAAAAATGCCACAATCTATACTACAGAGAAGGGCAAAGCCGGTATGGCCAGATTTTTTGATATCTCAAAATGGGATATAAAAACTGTTAAAACAGGTCATGAGCTTAAAACAGGTAAATATACCCTCATGTTTATTGAAACTCCTATGATGCACTGGCCGGATTCTATGGTGACTTATGTAAAAGAAGCAAGTCTTTTAATATCTCAGGATGCCTTCGGACAGCACTACGGATCAACAGAAAGATTTGATGATGACTTTATTGCTTCTGCCTCGGAAGCAGAACTGGAAGATGCAGTAATTGATTATTACGCAAATATTTTAATGCCCTTTGGTAAACTCATAAAAGCAAAAATAGGAGAAATAAAGAAACTGGGTATTCCTATAGATATGATTGCCCCTGACCATGGCTTTATATGGAGGAAAAATCCGGGAAAGGTTATGGACATGTACCTCAATATGGCCTCTGGTAAATCAAACCTTAAAATTGCTATTATTTATGATACCATGTGGCATGGAACAGAGATTATGACTCAGTCGATAATACAGGGTATAAAAGATGAAGGAGTGGGGTGCAGGGTTATAAAACTTCGTGCCACTCCTATGAGTGTTGCTATTAAAGAATTCTGGAAGAGCCGTGGATGTCTTATAGGCTCTCCGACACTTAATAATGAAGTCTATCCTTCTGTAGCAGAATTTATTATGCATCTTCGCGGACTTCGGCCTTCTGACAGAATGATGGGGGCTTTTGGCTGTTATGGATGGGGTGGAGGAGCAGTTAAATGGCTTTACAATGAATTTAAAGGCATGAAACTTGAAGAAGTAGGACCGGGACTGGAGATAAATTACAGACCTCTTCAGGAAGACGATCAAAAATGTTACGATTTTGGCAGAGGATTTGCCAGAAAAGTAAAAGAATTTCACAAAAAATATGAATAAGCACTTCTGAATATCAGAAGTTATCTATTGATAGTAAATATAGAAATTATTTTGAAAGGAGTGAATCTGACAGAATGAAATACGAATGTGAAATGTGCGGGTATATTTACGATCCGGAAGTAGGAGATGCTGATGGAGGTATTGCTCCCGGAACTCCCTTTGAAGATATACCTGATGACTGGGTTTGTCCTGTATGTGGTGTTGGTAAAGATAGTTTTTCTGCTGTGGAAGAATAATATAGGTTCAGTGACCAGTGAGCAGTGACCAGTAAACAGTAATATAATTTGGTAATTTGTGAGTTATAACTGATATAAACTGGTAACTGCTCACTGATATAAACTGGTCACTGTCTATTAAGGAGTTTATTATGGATGTCCTCATGCTTTCACGTCTGCAGTTTGCTGCTGCAACATTCTTTCATTTTCTCTTTGTTCCTCTTACCCTGGGTCTATCGGTACTTATAGCAATTATGGAGACAATCTATGTAAGAACAGGCCATGGAGTATATAAAAAAATGGCACAATTCTGGGGGAAAATCTTTCTTATAAATTTTGCTATAGGTATTGTTACAGGTATAACACTTGAATTTCAATTCGGAACAAACTGGTCAAGATATTCAGCCTATGTAGGTGATATCTTTGGTGCTCTTCTTGCAATTGAAGCTACTGCCGCTTTTTTTCTTGAATCTACTTTTATAGCAGTATGGCATTTCGGATGGAATAAACTTTCCCCGAAGTTTCATGCCGTCTCTATATGGATTGTAGCCTTTGCATCCACCTTTTCAGCTCTCTGGATACTTATAGCCAATGCATGGATGCAGCATCCTGTAGGATATACAATAAGAAATGGCAGAGCAGAACTTACGGATTTTCTGGCTGTAGTAACACAACCTTTTGCCATACAGGAATTTATCCATACAGTAACTGCTGCATATATACTTGCAGGTTTTTTTGTCATGGGTGTAAGTGCCTATCACATACTTAAAAAACAGAATAGTGAATTTTTTCTTAAATCTTTCAGAATAGCTCTTATTTTTTCCCTTATTTTTTCAATCGCAGAGGTTATGCATGGACACATTCACGGTGGAGAGGTGGCAAAAATACAGCCCGCAAAACTGGCAGCTATGGAATCCTTCTGGGAAACAAAAAAGAATGCTCCTTTTACTATGTTTCTCATTCCTGATGAAAAAAATGAAAAAAATCTGGCAGAAATAATACATGTTCCGGGAGCATTAAGTATGCTTGCCTATCATTCACCTGATGCCACTGTAAAGGGACTTAAAGATTTCCCGAAATCAGAAAGACCGCCGGTATTTATAACTTTTGTAGCATTCAGGGTAATGGTTGGTCTTGGTATGCTTTTTATGTTGCTCACTATTGTGTGTTTTCTTTTACGTAACAGACTTGAAACAAATAGATGGCTTTTATGGATAATGGTTGCTTCTATTCCTCTTCCTTACATTGCCTGTGAAGCAGGATGGACCCTGGCAGAAGTGGGAAGACAGCCATGGATTGTTTATGGATTGATGAAAACGGCAGATGCTGTTTCTCCCATAAGCAGTTCCCAGGTTTTAATTTCTCTTATAGCATTTATACTGGTTTATTCTCTTCTTGGCCTTGCTGCCTTTTATCTCATTTATATAAATGCAATAAAAGGGCCTGAACCGGTACGGAAAGGAGATGTAGCAAACCATGCTTGAAACTATATGGTTTATTCTCTGGGGTCTTCTCTGGGCAGTATATTTTATGCTCGATGGTTTTGATCTTGGCCTGGGTACTCTCATGCCATTTCTGGCTAAAGGTGAGGAAGACAGAAGGATTATATATAATTCCATAGGGCCTTTCTGGGATGGTAATGAGGTATGGCTTATTTCTGCAGGAGGAGTTACTTTTGCTGCTTTTCCAAAAACCTATGCAGTTATGTTCAGCTCTATGTATTCAGCATTGATGCTGGTCTTATTTGCCCTTATACTGAGAGGCATATCTGTTGAATTCAGAGGTAAACTGGATAATCCTATATGGAAAAGAATATGGGATACAGGTCTTGTTGCAGGTAGTTTTCTTCCTGCCCTTCTACTTGGCGTGGCCTTTGCAAATATCTTTCAGGGTATTCCTATTGACGGAGAAGGTATATATAGAGGAAATTTCTTTACACTTCTCAATCCTTATGGACTATTAGGCGGAGTGTTTTTCCTTCTTTTATTTCTGCTTCATGGTTCTCTCTGGCTTGCTATCAAATCATCAGGAGAACTTAATAATAGAGCAGCAGGTCTTTCAGGAATTTTATGGGTAACCCTTCTGGTAGTTACTGTAATATTTCTCCTTGTGACAAAATTACTTACAGGACTATTTGATAATTATATCCATATGCCTGTTTTATTTATTATTCCTTTATTGACTGTTACAGGCCTTGTATTATCAAGATTGTTTATACACAGAAAACAGTGGTGGAAAGCCTGGTTTTCATCATGTCTGACTATAGTGAGTGCCACATTTTTTGGCGTTACAGGACTATATCCTGATATGTTACCGTCAAGTATAAGCAGTTCATACAGTATGACAATATATAATTCTTCATCGAGTCCTCTTACATTGAAGATAATGCTTGTTGTCGCTCTTATTTTTGTTCCCATAGTAATTGTCTATCAGGCCTGGGTATATAATCTTTTTAAAGATAAGTTGACTGCAGAAGATCTGGTATATTAGTGAAAAGTGAAGAGTGAAAAGTGAAGAGTGAAAAGTGAAGAGTGAAAAGTGAAGAGTGAAAAGTGAAGAGTGAAGAGTGAAGAGTGAAAAGTGAAGAGTGAGTAGGGGCGTTTAACTAAAAGCCTAAACGCATTACGCATTACGCATTACGCATTACGCATTACGCATCACGCGTTACGCGTTACGCGTCACGATTCTTATGAGGAGGACCTATGGTCAGATATATTTTATATAGTCTGCTTTTTTTATCTCTCTTTATTAAAATCCCCCTTTATTGCAGTGAAACAATTGAATATAAAGGAGATTATGCCGAAGGTATGGCCTGTGTGAAAATCGGTAGTAAATATGGTTATATAGATTTCAGTGGAAATATAGTTATTCAGCCGCTTTTTGAGGAAGCACATAATTTTTCCGGAGGACTGGCATCTGTAAAAATCGGCGGTAAATGGGGGTATATAGATAATAAGGGTAAAATAATTATTGAGCTGCAGTTTGATGAAGCAGGAGATTTATATAAAGGTATGGCCCCTGTATGGGTTGGAAATAAATGTGGCTACATAAACAGTGAAGGTAAAGTTATTGTTAAACCCCAATATGACTCAGTATCAGATTTTTATGAAGATATTGCAGTAGTACGGAATGGTGATAAATATGGATATATAGACAGAAGAGGAAAAATAATTCTTGAACCTGCCCTTGATTATGCCTACAGTTTTTCCGAAGGGTTTGCTGCAGTAAAGGTTAATGATAAATGGGGTTATATGGACAGAACAGGAAATATTGTTATTAAACCACAATTTGATGAGGCAATGGCTTTTTTTCAGTCAATGGCTGTAATAAGAACAGGGGAGAAATCTGGCTATATAGACACTTCAGGTATTATTGTAATAAAGCCGGAATTTGACAGAGCCTGCAGTTTTTCCGAAGGACTGGCTGCAGTAAAGGTGGGTCATTTCTGGGGTTATATCGATAGAGAAGGTAAGATACTTATAAAACCTTCTTTTGACAGAGCAGATTATTTTCATGACGGACATGCTCTCATAGTGAAAGGTAATAAATCAGGCTATATTGATAAGTCAGGTAATATAATATGGAATTCTGAAAAATAATGAGGAGTTTATTTCCATGAAAAAACTTTTTTTACTGGTTTTTCTTTTATTTATTTCTATTCTTCTTGTAATAAACTGTAAGCCTTCTTCTCAAAATACTCCTGGACCTGTATCACAGGCGCCTTCAGGCTCAGGTGAAGCAGCCATTCTTGTCAAACAGGTTTCTGCTATTTTCGGCACTATACCTGAAAAAATGCCGGGAGCAGATAAAGATACAGAAGAGCTTGTAAGACTGGGAGAGAAACTTTATTTTGACAAGAGACTCTCTGATAAGGACAGTCAGTCCTGTAATACCTGCCATATGGTGGACAATAAAAAAGGCGGTGTAGATAATTTACCTACTTCTCCCGGTGCCCATGGCAAAAATGGTAAAAGAAACTCACCGACTGTACTCAATGCAGGTTTTCAGTTTGTACAGTTCTGGGACGGCCGTGCCGCAACACTTGAAGAACAGGCAAAAGGACCTATGTTAAATCCTGTAGAAATGGCAATGACAGATGATAAGAAACTGGTTAAAAAAGTGAGTAAAATAGCTGAATATAAAGATTTATTCAAAAAAGCTTTTCCCTCAGATAAAAAACCTTTTACTTTCGATCATATTACTATGGCAATAGCTGCCTTTGAAAGAACCCTTAAAACCAGTGATCGTTTTGATGAATTTATGAAGGGAAAATATAATGCTCTTTCTGCTGATGAGCAAAAGGGAGCGAATATGTTTATCACAACAGGTTGTATTACCTGCCATGCCGGCCCTCTCCTGGGGGGAAGTATGTATCAGAAGATAGGAGTTTTTAAACCTTATAAAAATACAAAAGATCTCGGACGTTATGAAGTAACGAAAGAGGAAGCAGATAAATTTATCTTTAAAGTGCCTATGCTCAGAAATATTGCTATTACTGCTCCCTATTATCATGACGGTCAGATAAAAACCATGGAAGAAGCAGTAAAAGATATGGGATCTTTACAGCTCGGCAAAGATATGACAGATGGTGATATAACTTCTATAGTGGCTTTTTTTAAGAGTCTTACCGATAAGAGCAGGATTTAATGATTATGGGTTTTAGGTTATGGGTTATGGGTTATGGGTTTTAAGCTTCTTAACCCAACACCCAACACCCAACACCTGACTTAGAATGGAGTTAGATTTGAAAGATAATAAAAAGAATTTTGTAGATTCCATATGGCTTTTTTTTGTTTCTATGAAGGTTGCAGTTTTTTTTATAATACTCGTTGCTATTGTATCAATCATAGGGACTCTCATACCTCAGAATGAACAGGTGGAGAGCTATCAAAAATTTTACTCTCCTTTCTGGTATCATCTTATAATTACCCCTGGTTTTAACAATCTTTATAACTCTCTTATCTACAGAATATTACTTGCCATTATAGGAATAAATATAACTATCTGTTCTATAGAACATACGGTTAATAGACTTAAAAGGAAAAAAATAGCTCTAGCTTTTGAAGTCTATAAAAATTTCATGAACTTTTCCGTATCTCCTGTAGAAATAAGTGATAAAATTTTAAAGTATCTTTATCGGAAAGGCTTTCATGTAAATCATGAAAAGGATGGTGACGGAAATATTCATATATATGGTGAAAAGGGTAGTTTTAAACAATGGGGCCCTTTTATCATTCATATAAGTATTCTTGTAATATTTGCCGGAGCTATATATGGCGGGCTTACAGGCTATAAAGAATATGTTACTCTCTTAGAGCAGCAGGACATATATACAGAAAAAAACAATAATTTTCAGGTAAGACTTAAAGATTTTCATGTAGAGCTATATGAAAATCACAGAATAAAACAGTATTTAAGTGATCTTGAGGTTCTGGAAGATAGCAGGAAAATACTGGAAAAAACCATATCTGTTAATGATCCTCTGGAATATAAAGGTGTTGTATTCTATCAGGCAGACTGGGGTATGGCAGCTATGGAATTTTCTGTTATATCACCTGACGGAATAAAGGAAACTTATTTTGTTCAGCTTGACGAGAGGGGAAATCCTTTAAATGGCAATAATTTTTTTATTCTTTCCAATGACTGGGTAGTTAAAACAGGATATTTTTATCCTGATGTGTTTATTGATGGAAATACTGTAAAATCCCTGTCCTATTTCCCTGTCAATCCTGCTGTTACATTACAGATATGTAGAGAATTTATGGTTAACTCTTCATGGCTTGAACTGGGGCTCTTTGAAAAAGGAATATCCAGAGATGTTGAAGGTTATACAATTACCTTCAACAGGGTAATAGAATATACAGGCCTTCAGGTAAAGAAAGATCCCGGCGTGCCTGTCGTATATTTCGGATGTTTCCTTATGATGGCCGGAATGATTGTAACTTTTTATACATCCAGAAAAATTATAAGAATATTTTTGAAATATTCAGATGAACATGTATCGGTTTATGCAGGTTTTTCCGGTAAAGATGAAGAATCTCATCAGATGTTTCTGGATAAAATGAAAAAATACCTGACAGAGCTTCAGGGTTTTGTAAAATAATAATCCTCGCGTCACGCGGCACGCGTCACGCGTCACGATTCAAAGGAGGTCTGATTATGTCAGAAAAGAAACCGGAAGATTTAAAACTTCCGAATGTGGAAATATTACTTGCAAACTTCATAGGAATCCTTGGTAATAAAGCCTATGATTCTCTTGGTCTTATTCCGAAAGAAGGAACAAAGATTGATTTAAATCAGGCAAAACTTGCCATAGACAGTATGAATGCCATGATTGAAGTGGTAGGTCCTATGGTAGACAAAAAACAATCTCAGGAACTCAGAAACCTTCTGGCAAGTCTCAGAATGTCATATGTACAGAGGGCAGGAAATTATGTCCCGCCAAAATAGGGAAGAGTCATTGCAAAAAGAAATAATCATAGGTACAAGAGGAAGTAAACTTGCTCTCATACAGTCTGAAGAAATCAGGAGGAAACTTCAGGAAAAAGGATACTCTTCTTCTCTTAAAATAATAAAAACTAAAGGTGATAAAATACTTGATACACCTTTATCTAAAATAGGTGATAAAGGATTATTTGTAAAAGAAATAGAAGAGGAACTTTTGAATAAAACCGTAGATATAGCAGTCCACAGTCTGAAGGATCTTCCTTCTGTACTGCCTGATGAATTATTTATAGGGGCAACTACAGGAAGAGTAGACAGAAGAGATATTTTTATTTCAAAGGATGGTAAAAAACTATCTGAACTTCCCTGTTCATCAATCATAGGAACAGGGAGCCTCAGAAGAAAAGCTCAGATTCTTGCGTTAAGACCTGATTTTATTGTAAAAGATATGAGAGGAAATCTTGATACAAGACTCAGAAAACTTGGAGAAGAAGAATTTGACGGCATAATACTTGCAGCTGCCGGTCTTATAAGGATGGGCCTGATAGATAAAATTACAGAATATCTTTCGCCTGACCTTGTCCTGCCTTCTGCAGGACAGGGAGTTATTGCAGTGGAGGTAAGAAAAGATAATAAAGAAATTCTCCACATACTTAAAAAAATAGATGAGCCTGTCAGCAGAGATGAAATATCTGCTGAAAGGAGTTTTCTTTTTACCATGCAGGGAGGATGTCAGATACCTGCAGGTGCATCTGCGTCAGTATCAGGTAATAGCCTCACATTGAAAGGTTTAATTGCCAGCCTGGACGGGAAGAGACTATTCAGAGGAGAAATCACAGGAGACAGAGCTAATGGAAAAGAACTGGGACGGAAACTTGCAGAAAAGCTTCTTTCTGATGGAGCAGCTATTATTTTAAAGGAACTGAGGGAACGTGACTGGTAATGAATATTATCCGGTACTATTAAAACTTTCCGATAGAAAATGTCTTGTCATAGGCGGAGGCAGAGTAGCTGAAAGAAAGATCTGCTCTTTACTCGAAGCAGGAGCCTCTATATCAGTAATAGCACCTTCTATAACAGACCATTTAACAGATCTCTGGAGACATGATAAAATAACATATATAAACAGAGAATATGAAAAAGGTGATATGAAAGGTGCTTTTCTTGTAATTTCTGCAACAAATTCTTCTCCGGTAAATAAATCTGTTTATGAAGAAACGAGAGAACTGGGAATAATGGCAGATATTGTTGATGAACCGTCACTATGTGATTTTATTGTTCCATCATGTATCAGAAGAGGGCCTCTTGTAATAACAGTTTCTACATCAGGCAACAGTCCTGCTCTTTCAAAAAAAATAAGAAAAGATCTTGGAAAAATTTACTCTGAAGAATATGGAATTTTTGCTACCATACTTGGAAACCTGAGAGGGAGAGTACAGAAAGAAATAGTAGCAGAAGAAAAAAGAAAGAAATTCTGGGAAGCTCTTATGGAAAGTAATATTCCCGAATTATTAAAAGATGGAAAAAAGAGAGAAGTCGAAGAATTAATAGAAGAGATATTTACAGAAATCAGTGACCAGCCCTGATCGCTGGTCACTGTTCACCGGGCGAACACAGGGGTTCGCCCCTACTCACCCTTCACCCTTCACCCTTCACTCTACCCCTACATATTACTAAAAATTCCGAGCCTGTCCTTTATACTGTTTATTTTAAAAGTCAGTTCTTCTTTTCTGACCTTTTCTTTATTTATAATATCCCCGGGAGCTTTTTCTAGAAAATCTTCGTTTGTAAGTTTATTATTTATTTTTACAAGATCTTGCTCCAGTTTTTCTATTTCCTTCCGGAGTTTTGTCTTCTCCTGATTTATATCTATAAGATCTTTTACAGGCATATATATAACTATAGTCTGAAAACAATGAGAAAAAGCCATTTTAGGCTTTTCTTCAAAGGTGGCAACTATAGTAAGATCATTGATTTTTCCAAGTTTACTTATATAAGAGCAGTGTTCTTCTATAAGTGTTCTATCCTGTTCTTCAGGAGCTTCTATATATATCTGTATCTCTTTTGAAGGGGCAATTGATAGATCACCTCTGAGTGCCCTTACTGATTTTACTATGCCTGAAAGTATATTCATTTTATCTTCGGCTTTTACATCTATCATATTTTCATTTATGGAAGGCCACTCGGCAAACATTATAGAGCCATTGCTTTGCGGTAAATAAGACCAGAGTTCTTCTGTAATAAATGGCATAACGGGATGGAGCAGTTTGATAGAACCTGTAAGTATATACCAGAGAACATACTGGACAGTAAATTTTCTTTTCTCATCTGAAGAATAAAGAGATAATTTTGAAATTTCAAGATACCAGTCACAGAATTCATTCCAGAAAAATTCGTAAAAATCTCTTGCACCATCACTGAATTCATAGTTGGCATAACTGTAGGTCATTTTTGTTACAAGACCTGCATAACGGCTTATTATCCATTTATCAGGTAATTCCAGTGTAAGATCATCGATTGATATAGTGCCTGGAGTAAAATTTTCCAGATTCATTAAAGTAAATCTTGTGGCATTCCAGATTTTATTGGCAAAATTCCTGCTCATTTCCAGTCTTTCTTCTGTGAATTTTACATCCTGCCCCTGGGCAGTCATATAGGTGAGTCCAAATCTTGTGGCATCTGTACCGTATTTATCCATTAAATCAAGTGGATCAATACCGGTTCCAAGGGATTTGCTCATTCTTTTTCCTTCTGTATTGAGTATTGTTGCATGAATAAAGACATGATGAAAAGGTACGTCAGATTTAAATTCCAATCCCATCATCATCATCCTTGCGACCCAGAGGTATATAATATCTCTTGCTGTAACAAGAACAGAGGTGGGATAAAAATATTTTATATCTTCTGTATCTTCCGGCCAGCCCATAGTAGATAAAGGCCACAGACCTGAACTGAACCATGTATCGAGAACATCAGTCTCCTGGTGTATTGATGGCCCATTACATTTTTCACATGCTGAAGGTTGCTCTATTGAGGAAAAATAATTATTACAGTCATCACAGTACCACACTGGTATACGATGACCCCACCATAACTGTCTGGAAATACACCAGTCTTTTATATTTTCCATCCAGTAAAGATAGAGATCTTTATATTTCTCAGGGAAAAATTTTGTATGACCTTTCTTAACTGCTTCTATGGCAGGTACTGCAAGATCTTTCATTTTGCAGAACCACTGTTCTGAAATATGAGGTTCTATAGAGGTGTTACATCTGTAACATTTACCTACACCGTGAATATATGGTTCAACTTTTAACAGAAATCCCCCTTCTTTAAGATCTTCAATGATTTTTTTACGGCATTCTTCTCCTGACAGACCTTTATAAGGGCCTGCATGTTCTGTCATGATACCCTTTTCATTGATAACTACTATCTGTTCCAGATTATGACGGTGTCCCACTATAAAATCATTCGGATCATGGGCAGGAGTGATCTTTACTGCTCCTGTTCCGAATGACGGATCTACATATTCATCTCCTATGAGGGGAATTTTTCTATTCAATATTGGAAGAATGAGTGTTTTCCCTGCAAATGATCTGTATTTCTCATCTTCCGGATGAACTGCTACTGCCGTATCTCCAAGCATTGTCTCAGGTCTTGTTGTGGCAACTATTATACCTCCGTCTCCTTCCAGAAAAGGATAGTTTATATAATAGAGATTTCCTTCTGTTTCTTCATGTAAAACTTCCAGATCAGAAAGAGCTGTAAGACATCGAGGGCACCAGTTAATTATATATTTACCTCTGTATATAAGCCCTTTATCAAAAAGTGTCTTGAATGCTGTTTTTACAGCTTTTGAGCAGACTTCATCCATAGTAAATCTCTCACGGCTCCAGTCACAGGATATTCCCAGTCTCTGAAGTTGATATACAATATTCCTTCCATATTTCTCTTTCCATGACCAGACTCTTTTTAAGAATTCTTCTCTTCCCAGATCTTTACGGGTTAAACCTTCTTCTGCAATTTCTTTTTCAACTTTATTCTGTGTTGCTATTCCTGCATGGTCTGTTCCCGGAATCCACAGGGTATTATAGCCCTGCATACGCCGAAAACGTATTATCATGTCCTGTATTGTATTATCGAGGGCATGTCCCATATGTAACGAACCTGTAACATTGGGAGGTGGAATAACTATAGTAAAAGGTTTTTTATCCTTATTTACATTTACCTTGAAATAATCTTTTTCCAGCCATAGATTATAAAGTTTTTTTTCTATTTCATGTGGTTCATATACTGATTTTAGCTCCATATAAATGTACGTCCTTTTTTATATTTGTTTTTGTATAATCTGTGATACGTAATGCGTGATGCGTAATGCGTAATGCGTAATGCGTGATGCGTGATGCGTGATGCGTGATGTCCCTTCACTTTTCACTCTTCACTTTTCACTTTTCACTCTTCACTTTTCACTTTTCACTCTTCACTCTTCACTTTTCACTCTTCACTTTTCACCCTTTTACATACGAAAGAAGGAATTTTTCCTCATCATCTTTTCAAATGCCATGAAAATATCCATACCTACCTGGGCCGGTGCAAATTTTGCCATTTTTTCTATTGCTACTTCCGGAGAAAATCCTTTACGATAGGGCTTGTCAGTAGTCATTGCATCAAATGTGTCAGATACTGCCACAATTCTTGCCCCGAGAGGTATTTTTTCTCCTTTAATACCAGTTGGATAACCTGTGCCATCAAATTTTTCATGATGATATTTTACTATCTCTGTAAGTTCACTCAGAAAATCTACTTTCTGTATTATCTTTGCACCTTCAGTAACATGGGATTTTATTATTGCAAATTCATCATCTGTCAGTCCTTCCGGTTTAAATAATATTCTGTCAGGTATACCTATTTTACCTATATCATGCAATAAAGCTCCTCTTCTGATAATTTCTATCTGTTCATCATTAAGACCGAGATCTCCCGCCAGTGCTACAGCATATTTACATACCCTTTTGGAATGTTCTCTTGTATAATTGTCTTTTGCATCCAGTGCTTCTGCAAGGGTAGTAATAGTATCTTCAATACTGCTTTCAAGTTTTTTATAAGCTTCTGCCAGTTCTTCGTTTTTATTTCCAATTTCTATAAAAAGTTCTGCTGTTGCAATAGCAGATGCTGCTATACCTGCAAGTATGGAAAGGGTTCTTAAATCATCATCGCTGAATCTGTCATCTGTAAGTTTATTACATACTATAATGACACCTTTGTTTTCTCCCTTGTTTGCCATAGGTACACAGAGGATATTCTGCACCCTTTCCGGACATCTGGCAAAATAAGAGAAACGTGGATCATTATCACTTTTTGACAGTGATACAGGTTCTCCTTTTAAAGCTACAGTTCCCAGTATACCTTCTCCATATCTGCAGCTGAATATCTGTTCTGATACAGGTGAAAGATTATATCTTTCATAAACCCTTAATTCTCCTGATGTAGTTTTTAAGAGTGTAGCACCAACCCTTGCGCCACATTCTTCTGCAGCTTTTATCATTATAAGAGGAAGCAATTTCTTTATTTCTACCTCTGATACTATTTCCTGAATAATTTCATGTATACCATGAAATTCTCTCTGTTTTCTCCTGAAATTTTCTTCCATATTTGTATATTTCTGTAATTCCTTGCTCTGAGCCTGATATTTTCTTGTTATGTCTTCCAGTCTTTTGGGAGTTTCATCTACAACTATATGAGTGGATGACATAGGAGATAACATTTTAGAGATTGTTCCTACCAGAAATCCGCTTAAACAAAGTAAGGCTGAAAAAGGAATTATTGATTTAAAAGGATTTTTTATTGAGTCAACACCGTAAAAACCAGGCAGATTGGAACAGAGAATTATTATAACAGCAGTAAAGGCTGCAACTCCAAGAGAGTAAGGAAAACCAATCTGTGTTGCTATGTGGACTACAGGGAGAATGTACATAAAAATAAAGGGACTCTCTATACCGCCTGTCCAGAATATAAACATAGTGGCAAGTAAAAAATCTACAGAAGCAAAAATAATACTCATAACAGGATTATATGGTATGCTTTTCGTGAGTACTATGGCAGTTATAATGTAGAGGAGAGCCAGTATTCCTGTATTAAATATGTTCTTATAATTATAAAAAGGTGCATAGTCATTTTTTATGCTGTCTTCATCTTTAAGATATTTTATAAGTTTATCTTTGTTAATAACTTTTTCATTGTTTACAGTCTTTACTCCTCCTGCAGTTTCAAGCTTTTTTACATAAATGTCAATTTTTTTAGTAATGGCAGGAGAATCAGAAAAATACCCGTTGATACGTTTCAGGCTTATTTCTGAAGAACGACCTCCGGGAATCTGGGTAAAATAAAATGTTATAGCTACCAGAAAAGCTATTGCTCTTACTATATTTATCGTCATTTCAAAATCTATTTTATTTCTCATAATTTCATACTTCCCTCTATAATCTTTTTAATAAGCTATACAATACATGGAGAATATTACCGGTTACCCGGAACTTTTATTAACGATTATAACATAGAGGACCTGTTAAAAACAACCCCTGGAATCTAAAAACAGAATAAAGGATTCACGAGTATTTTATTTATTACCATAGTGAATCCTTTATTCTGTTATAATTATGCAGATTTTTCTCTCTTACCCTCTTCAATAGTTTCATATACTGGTTCTATCCTGTCTGTTATTACTTTTTCAGTAATAATGACTTTTTGAATAGAGGTTTGAGATGGAATTTCATACATTATATCAAGCATTATATCTTCCAGAATAGTTCTCAGAGCTCTTGCCCCTGTTTTACGTTTTTTTGCTTCTTTTGCTATGGCAGTAATGGATTCAGGAGTAAAAGCAAGTTCCACTCCATCCATATAAAACATTTTCTCATATTGTTTAATGAGAGCGTTACGGGGCATAGTTAAAATCTTTCCCAGTGCTTCTTCATCTAAAGGATGAAGGGTTGCTATAATAGGTAATCTTCCTATAAATTCCGGTATCAATCCAAATCTAAGAAGATCTTCCTGAAGAACATGGTTTAAAATTTCGCCCATTTTCTTTTCTTTTTTTGCTTTTGTATCTATTTTGGCACGAAAACCCATAGCTTTATTACTTATACGGGCTTCTATTATTTTATCAAGACCGTCAAAGGAACCGCCGCAGATAAATAATATATTTGTAGTATTTATCTGTATAAATTCCTGATGGGGATGTTTTCTTCCTCCCTGGGGAGGTACATTTACTGTTTCTCCTTCTAAAATCCTGAGTAAGGCCTGCTGTACTCCTTCTCCTGAAACATCTCTTGTTATGGAAGGATTTTCAGATTTTCTTGATATTTTATCTATTTCATCTATATAGACTATACCTTTTTCAGCTTTTTTAATATCATAATCTGCAGCCTGTATGAGTCTGAGAAGAATATTTTCTACATCTTCTCCCACATAACCTGCTTCAGTCAGAGAAGTAGCATCGGAAATTGCTATTGGAACATCCAGTATTTTTGCAAGAGTCTGAGCAAGGTATGTTTTTCCGCAACCTGTAGGGCCTATCATAAGGATATTACTTTTCTGAAGTTCTACATCATCTGCCTGAAGCTTTGAATTTATTCTTTTATAATGGTTATATACTGCTACAGAAAGAACTTTTTTTGCCTTATCCTGGCCTATAACATATTGATTGAAAATACCATTTATATCTTTAGGTTTTGGTAATCCACGAAAACGAAAACTCTTTTCAACTCTTTTTCCAAGCTCTTCTTCTATAATATCATTGCATAGTTCTATGCATTCATCACAGATATAAACCCCGGGACCAGCTATAAGTTTTCTAACCTGCTGGTGACTTTTACTACAAAAGGAACACTTAACCGGTTTAGTATCATCTCCAAATTTGAACAATATTATTCACTTCCTTATTTGAGTAAATTGAGTGAGGGGCTTATCTTGTGTTCTTGCTGATTATTTTATCTATAATCCCGTATTCTCTTGCTTCATCAGGAGACATATAATAATCTCTTTCAGTATCATGTTTAATTTTATCCATAGATTTACCTGTATGATGGGCAAGTATTTCATTCATAATACGCCTGGTTCTCATAATTTCCTGGGCATGTATGTCTATATCTGTCGCCTGTCCTCCAAGTCCTCTGATCCATGGTTGATGTATCAGAATTCTGGAATAGGGGAGAGCATAACGCTTGCCTGCTGAGCCGCCTGCAAGTAAAATAGCGGCAGCGCTTGCAGCAAGTCCCATACATATAGTTGACACATCAGGTTTTACTAACTGCATACAATCATAAATAGCCAGACCTGATGTAGTAGAACCGCCGGGGCTGTTTATATATAAATCTATATCTTTATCGGCATCATCTTTTTCAAGGAATAATAGCTGGGCAATTATAAGATTGGCCGACACGTCATCTATAGGGCTTCCTATAAAAATTATTCTCTCTTTTAACAGACGGGAATATATGTCGTAAGATCTTTCACCTCTCGGAGTCTGTTCAACTACCATTGGTACAAGATAAGAGGCTTTTATATCACTTTCTTCATAATTATTCACTGGTTTTCTACCTCCAATCGACTTGAAGCTAATAAATTAGCTAATTTTCTATAACACTGACATTGGTGAGCAGAAAATCTATAATTTTCTGTTTTCTCATCTGAATCTTCATATAATCTTCAAAGTCCTTTTTATCAAGGTTTTTATTGCTTTTCCCTTTATCTTTGAAGAATTCAAGCTTCCTTACTGCATCCTTTACCTCTTCTTCAGGTATATTTATATCTTCACTATTACCTATAGAATCAATGATAAGATCTACTTTTATAGATCTTACGGCTTCTTCCTTAAGTTTTTCAACATATTCTTCTTTTGTAATACCTGACTGCTGCAAATATGCATCAAGAGAAGAATGTCCCTGGGAAAGCTGTACTATGTGACTGTTCATAAGATTTGTTACTTTTGTATTTAATAGATATAATGGAATTTCCAGTTCCCCGCCCTTTTCTATAAGGTCAATTAATTTATTAAATAAATTTTCCTTTATATACCCTTTTTTCTTATCAGAAAGAATATGTTCCCATTCTTTTTTAAAATTTTCTTTTAACTCGTCAATAGTTTTAAACTGAGTAGTTTTTTCCAGAAATTCATCTGTAAGCTCCGGCAGGTGGACTTCCATAATAGAGTTTAAGCTGACATCATATGAAATCTTCCTGTCATCCTCTGTTATAGTAAATTCTCTTGTTTCGTCTATCTTCATACCTTCAATTTCCTTCATTATAGAAGGATCCATAGTATGTTCCTTGAAAAAAGTCCTTTTTCTGTTTGTATCTCCTTTAACTTCCTTTCCATCAGGGCCGGTCTCTGTAATCTGCATGGTAAAATCTACAAAGTCCCCTGTCTGGAGTCCTCTATCTTTTATTTCTTTTGTTTCTGCAAACTGAGTTTTAAAAACTTCAAGGCTTTCTTCTACCTGCTTATCATTTATATTAAATTTATCTTTTTCTATTTCTATCTGAATTGATTTATAGTCCGGAGCTGAAAGTGATGGTTTAACATCTACTTCTGCAGTAAAAACCATGGGATTTCCTTCTTCTATTTTTTTAATATCCAGTTCCGGTTCACCGAGAGGGAAAATATCTGTTTCTTTAATGGCCTGTGTATAGGCTTCTCCCAGCAGTAAATTACATGCTTCATCAGAGATTAAATCTTTTCCTATAGCTCTTTCGAGTATTTTCTTCGGTACTTTTCCCTTCCGAAAGCCCGGTATACTGGTTTTCTTGCTCAGTACATCGTAGGCTTTATTAAAAGCGCCTGTAACTTTCTGTGGTTCAACTTCAATATTTAAGAGCACACGACTCCCTGGTAATTTATTTACTGTAACTTGCATAATTTTCCCTCGCAATTTTTATAAGCTATTAGCTATCAGTTTTCATCTAACAGAAAATAATTAAATCTGATTGCTGATTGCTATTAATTAAAAATAGAGCGGAAGACGAGACTTGAACTCGCGACCATCTGCTTGGCAAGCAGATGCTCTACCACTGAGCTACTTCCGCTTATTGAAATTCTATTAAATTATCTTCCTGGGCGAGGAGAGATTTGAACTCTCACGGGGTCACCCCCACAAGATCCTAAGTCTTGCATGTCTGCCATTCCATCACTCGCCCTGAATCGTGAAAGGTGATCCGTGAAACGTGAAACGGTGTATATTCTTCGTTTCACGTTTCACGATTTATAATAGGCCGTACAGGATTCGAACCTGTGACACCCTGATTAAGAGTCAGGTGCTCTACCGACTGAGCTAACGACCCTCATCTGTGAAGGGTAAAGGGTGAAGTATGAAGGGTGGAAATTACTCTTCACTCTTCACTCTTCACCCTTCACTATTAATAGGCCGCACAGGGCTCGAACCTGTGACACCCTGATTAAAAATCAGGTGCTCTACCACCTGAGCTAGCGACCCGAATTTTAGAAAACGCGCCCGAAGGGATTTGAACCCCCAACCGGCGGATCCGAAGTCCGACGCTCTATCCGTTGAGCTACGGGCGCCTGAACCTCTGGGGCGAACGATGGGATTTGAACCCACGACTTCTGGTTCCACAGACCAGCGCTCTAACCAGCTGAGCTACGCTCGCCATATCACGCGCCCAAGAGGATTCGAACCTCTAACCTACGGATTAGAAGTCCGTTGCTCTATCCGTTGAGCTATGAGCGCTCGTATATCGGGGCGAGAGGATTTGAACCTCCGACCCCATGGTCCCAAACCATGTGCTCTGCCAAGCTGAGCTACGCCCCGTTCTTTACAGTAACCAATAGTATACTGAAAAAAAAATAGATTGTCAAGGTTTTATATTTTATTTTTTGATAAAAAATCAGCCAGCTTTTTAAAAGCTATAGCCCTGTGGCTTATCTGATTTTTTATGTCAGGCAAAAGCTCTGCCATTGTAGATTTCATGGAAGGTATGTAAAAAATAGGATCATAGCCGAAACCATTGTTGCCTGAAGGGGAACAGGCAATCATTCCTTCACATATTCCCCTGAAGAATTCAGTCCTTCTGTCAGGCCAGACAAGAGATGCGACACATATAAATCTGGCAGTCCTTTTTTCTTCCGGTACATCTTTCATCATAGAAAGGACTTTTGAATTTTTTTCTCCATAGCCTGCCCCTTCTCCTCCAAATCTTGCAGACATAACTCCAGGCATGCCATTCAGTGCATCAATTTCCAGGCCTGAGTCATCTGCTACGCAGAGTTTTCCTGTATATTCAACCATGGCCCTGGCTTTTATCCATGAATTTTCGTCAAAAGTTTTGCCTGTTTCCGGAACGTCGGGATAATCTTCCTTTTCATATGTCAGCACTTCCCAGTCCAGAGGAGCAAGTATATGAGATAACTCTTCCAGCTTGTGTCTGTTTTTTGTTGCAAGTAAAAGCTGTTTTTTCATAATTACGTGACGCGTAACGGGCAATGGCGTTAAGTTAAGAAACTTATAGTAAATTGGCTGCCTGGTGCTCTGGAGAAAAAATATCACGGCGGCATAAGTGTATTTAATTGATATACAGTGTAAAGTAGCATGATGTACGCTCTAACAGATATAAATGTTACAGTTTAGATTTTTTCGGAGGAGCGCCAGGCAGCCAATTTAGACTGGTTACAACGTTAACTTAATGACAGTGCACGTAACTGATGATTGGCACATTGCCTCTCACTTTTCACTTCTCACCTCTCACATTTTTATTTTTTAAAAGCCCATTTTACGCGTCACGCGTCACGCGTCACGCGTTACGATTCCTCTGTTATCTTTTACCGAATAAAGAAATATTATCAATATCTGATCCCAGTATTTCTTTCTGTTTTTCAATCAGTAAAGAAATGCCTCTTTTTCCCATTGTAAGTAAACTCTGAAGCTGTTCTTCCGACAGGGGGCGGCCTTCTGCAGTAGTCTGTATTTCTACAATCTCACCGAAAGAAGTCATGGCAAGATTAAAATCTACATCTACTTTTGAGTCTTCTTCATAATTCAGATCCAGTAATTCCTCCCCGTCTTTTAATCCTACACTTACTGCCGCAATATAACTGCGCAGTGCCCCTTTTCCTGCATCTTTTGTTGTTATGAGATATTTTATAGAGTCACAGAGTGCTATAAATGCGCCTGTAATAGCAGCAGTTCTCGTTCCTCCGTCTGCCTGTATTACATCACAGTCCAGTGTTATTGTTCTTTTTCCTATGGCTTTTAAATCTACTGCTGATCTGAGGGTTCTTCCTATGAGCCTCTGTATTTCACTGGATCTGCCTGAAGAGGAACGTCTGTTTCTGGTCTGAGTTGCCCTTGGGAGCATTGCATATTCAGCAGTCAGCCACCCTCTTTCTTCTCCTTCTTCTTCCAGAAAAGAAGGGATTTTATCTTCTATAGAAGCAGTGCATATTACCTTTGTATTGCCCATTTCTATCAGTGCCGACCCTTCGGCGTATTTTATGTAATTACGTATTATCTTTACCGGACGTAATTCATTGTTTTTTCTACCGTCTTTTCTTTCCATTGAATAACTCCTTTCAAAAGTTTAAAGCGTCTACTTCTGTAGACGCTTTAAAATAAAAAAAATATATAATTGCTTTATACTTCTAAAGGAACCAGGGAAAGATCTATTTCTGTAACATTTGGAATGGAACATCCAAGGAATTTTTCACCGACTGATTTAAAATGCATTGGATCTTTGCTTACGAAATATTCATGTTCCGGAGGAGTGTTATCTTCCCTTAACATATCTTTTCTGATTAAAAGTTCCTTTATAGCCTGAACAGTGTAATAAGCCGGGTCTATTAAATTAACATTACCACCGATGTTTTCCTGTATAATATCTCTGAGGAATGGATAATGAGTGCAACCTAAAACAAGAGTATCTATTTTAACTCTTTTAAGATCTGCTAAATATTCATCTACTATCCTTTTTGCCCTGCGGGAAGTAACTTCTCCTCTTTCAACGAGAGGAACTAATTTCGGGCAGGCCTGAGCATAAACATTGCGAACTCCATCAAGGCTTGTTATAACTCTTGAATAGGCATGACTGACAATGGTAACATTTGTGCCTATTACTCCTACTCTCTTATTTCTGGTAGCTTTAATGGCTGCCTGAGAACCAGGCAATATAACTCCCAGTATATCAAATTCATATTTACCTTTGATTTCAGGCAGTACGACAGCAGAAGTTGTATTACAGGCCATTACTGCTAATTTTATATGCTTTTCTCTTAAAAATTCTAATATTTCTGTAACGTAAGTTTTTAATTCAGCAGGTGATTTCGAACCATAGGGTACATGAACCGTATCACCGAAGTAATAGATCTCTTCATTAGGTAATTGCGAAAAAATCTCGGCAGCTACTGTTAATCCTCCCACTCCTGAATCAAAAAGGCCTATCGGTCGGCTATTCGCCACTCTATCACCACCACCTTGTTGTTTTTTCTCCCTAAACTACTCATACAACACCTTTATAATCACGAGAAGTTTCTACTGAACTCTCAGCATTTTTTATTTTTTTATCTAAAATCTTACGAAGAGAAAAATATTTCCTTTTGTAAAATAAAAATATATCCCTTTATTTTCTAGAAAATATTTTTTTTTCCTCTTTATCTTAATAATTTCATTAAATTTTTTTTAAAAACCCTGATGTAAAGGGCTCTTTTTACTATGATTTCTTGTTTTTCCTGTTTTTCATTTTGGAAAATTATAAAATACTTCATAATTTTATCACTAATATATTAATTAGACAATAGGAAATTTTAAAAATCTACTTTCTTGCAAAATTATTTTCCTCCTACTATGGCGGGATAGGTCGTATACTCACATATACCTTTGAAAATAGCCGTGGCAACCTTCTGGCGAAAAGGTGAACTGGATAATAATTTGCTGTCTTCGGAATTACTTATAAAAGCTATTTCCAGTAATGCAGCAGGCATTTTTGTATTTTTAAGCACATAAAATTTTGAACTTTTAATACCTCTATCCATTGTTCCAAGATCTGAGATTAAATACTTATGAATTACTGATGCAAGAGTTTTATCTACGTCTTTATAATAAAATGTAGTTGTACCTCTTACAGTTTCTTTAGTGCTTGAATCACAATGGATACTGATAAAAAGTGCTGCATTATTTTTATTTCCTGTATTGGCCCTTGCCCATAGTTCCTCTGAATCGGAACTGTCAGAACTTGTTACATCTCTGTCTGTAGAATGAGTCAGTATGGCATTCCATCCTTCCTGAATTAAGAGCTCCTGCAGTCTCAGTGATATATCAAGAGTTATATCTTTTTCTGCAAGACCTGTGGAAGGGTTAATAGCACCGTAATCTCCTCCGCCATGTCCCGGGTCTATTACTATTGTCTTCACAGTATTAACAAGATAACCTATAGTGCCTGTTCCAATGGTTGCCATGGAACTTTCATCAATTGTTTCTTTACCAATTTCCATTATTAACTGATTTGCTACAGTCTGTGACTGAAAGAAGTTTATTTTTACAGAAGTGTTTAATTTGAATACAAGTCTTACTACATTTGGAGATTTGCGATTTTGAGCTACCCTTATGTCTGATATTATTTCATCTTCTACTGGAACTGATAGTTTTTTTTCTACCAGTATTGCATCGGTAAAATCAATATAAATTCTGCTGTCAGGACTTTTTAACCTGTGCCATTCATAGGTTACAGGGCCTGTAGTAGTTATAAAAATTTTCCTGATATCATTTTTCTCTTCAAATTTTACCTCTCTGATCTGCTGTGTGATTGTACTGGAAACTTCCTTCTGCTGAGATTGCTGGGATATTTCTGCCGGAGCAGGAGTCGTTTCCGGTACAGGTATATCTCCATTTG
>Ga0351861_1004_pt1 | contig 61021 bp, 54 predicted proteins | sample BONcelHFGM3001F9_FD_206795 | JGI IMG/M metagenome (GOLD analysis project Ga0351861, IMG submission 206795) | Enriched cells from coal bed in the Powder River Basin, Montana, United States - BONCAT cells FGM rep2 HSBNCT.FGM.300.1.F9 ...
CAATTCACTGGCCCGTTTTTCTTTTTCTTCATTTTGAAACAGGAGCTCTTTGTTGGCTATAACCAATTCACTGGCCCGTTTTTCTTTTTCTTCATTTTGAAACAGGAGTTCCTTATTTGCTATGATGAGTTCAGCTGCGCGTTTTTCTTTTTCAATATTGGCAATTGCCAGCTCATCAGCCCTTTTTTTCTTTTCCAGGTTTTGAAAAGCCAGTTCTTTATTTGCAATTAGTAACTCAGCCGCACGTTTTATTTTTTCTTCGTTTTGAAACAGAAGTTCCTCGTTAACTTGTGTATATTTCTCTTTTTGTGATGCTAAGCGTATAGTTTTTTCGATGAGTTTCCTTTCTGTCAGAGTACTGTGGTCTTCCTGTTCCCGACAGGCTTTATAAATCGCAGGAATTAATTCTTCGGGTTTGTCTTTGAACACACAATCTGATGCGCCATGTTCCATAGCATTTGTAGCCAGGTCTTTTCCCATTGTTCCTGAAACAAAAATAAAGGGTGTTTTTGGATACTTTTCCCTTACAGCTTTCAGGGCTTCAGGGCCTTTAAATTCAGGATGACTATATGAGGAAAGTATCAGATCAATAGATTCCTGCTCCAGGACATCCATGAAGTCCTTTTTGTTATCAACTTTGAAGTAAGTTCCTGTGCTTTCAGTACTTTCAACAATTTTGCGGATTATCTCAGCATCTTTTTCAGAATCTTCAAGATGCACTATGTTCATTTTCTTTTTCATTGATAAAGGCATAAAACATTCAGAATTTCAGTCAAGTTTCATATCTACAGGAGGTAGCCTGTTCAAGTTAGTCCAATATTTTCCGGACATTTAAGCACATCCGAGAGCTGCTTTATACCAGGTTTCTGATTGCTGTTAATGACGCAGATGGCCAGAATTCAATTCTCAACTAAAATGATGGATTAAAGGACTTTTAGTTTTTGAAGCATGCTGACTTTTGTATTTGGAGAAATTATTGAATTAATCAGTTGTTGGCAATGCATGTTTGCTTCAGAGCGGAAACACAGGAGTTAAATATAGTTCAGATATTCAATCTGATAAAGTTGTACCGCGGCTTCCTCTGCAGTAAACCGGAAGCTATAAATTGTTTTTTGTCACTCCGTGGTTTCCGTCATTGATGCTGTGACTGCCGTTGGTTACATTTTCAAATAAGTCAAATGGAGATGCAGGCTTGATGGCAAAAGAGTCTTTTGTGAGATCAGATTCTTCAAGAACATGTTCAGTTATGGGATCCTTTGGATGTTCGTTGGCAGGTACATTTTCGTCCTTTTCGTTATGCGCAACAAGCTGGTGTTGGATATTTGGTTTTGTTTTCATGATCAATGATTTTGCCAGACAAAGTTGATCACAAGAAGTTTGAAATGTGTTACATATTGTTAACAAAAACATACATATTTAACACCTTTTTCAGATACTGCAAACAAATCGAAGAGTGCTTTCTGGAAGACCTGATAAAAGTTTGATGATCGCATTGCAGTTGAAGCCTCTGCACATGCCGGAATCAGACAGAAATTTGGTGAACATTTTATTAAAACAGCTAAATTTGAACTCGGATTGGCAAAGGGCAGTTCAGCAGTGCCGTGCAAATTAATTAAAAGAAGAACAAACATAAACATCTGATATGAGTTGGTTTTATCTGATCATTGCGGGCTTATTTGAAATAGGCTGGCCGTTGGGACTGAAATTATCACAGACGATGTCAGAGCGTTATCCGGGGATTGTACTGGCAGTTGTTTCAATGAGTTTAAGCGGCTTGTTTTTGTGGCTGGCCCAGAAGAGCATACCGATCGGAACAGCCTATGCCGTGTGGACAGGAATCGGGGCAGTGGGAACATTGCTGGTCGGAATCGTTTTTTTTGGCGACTCGGCCGGCCTCTGGAGAATGTTGTCCGTACTGTTGATTGTTGTCGGTATTTTCGGCCTCAAAGTTGCCCATTGAATAAACAAGGTGACGCCTCCTGTTGATGAACGGGAGCATTAAAAATATGTGAATCAATTATATGGAACAGAACTCAATAACACTGCTCCTGCGTGATAAAGCCACGGAGCCAACCAATTCGGTGCTCGAAAATGCACTTGGTTCAACGATCTTTGAGGTGTATCAGCAGTTGTTGCTAACAGCTTCCGAAACCTATCAAATGGAGGCGACATGGAGGTTCTACAACGACGGAAAGGCCTGGCTGTGTAAGCTCACACACGGAAAAAAAACGATTTGCTGGTTGTCTGTTTACCAACAGATGTTTCAGCTGAGTTTTTTCTTCACGGATAAAACCGTACCTGGAGTCATGCAACTGGAAATTGACCCAAAAATCAAGGAACTTCTTCTTGAGGCAAAGCCTGTCGGGAAGCTCATACCGCTTGTTGTTGCTGTGGACCGGAGGACACAACTGAAAGATCTGGAGGTACTTATAGCCTTCAAAAAGAAACTGAAATAGAACTGTTTAAGCTGCTTTCAGGGAATAAACGGCATTGATCTCATATAAAGAGTGTTTCGAGTACTTTTGAACCCAATTAAAATGTAACGACATGAAATGGGCCATTGGATTGCTGCTGATGATTTCACTGTTCACAGCCTGCAAAAAATCAGCAATCGAGGTTCATGAACCTCAGCCTGTAACATACGACACGATCAGACCATTGGGATATTATCCCGTTTACCCGGGATCATGGTGGAAATACATGGTCAACGGAACACAGATAAGCTATGATTCGGTAGGTGCACAGTACATGCTTCATTCGTATAAAAACAATCAATCTTCCTACGACAGTGCAGGTAACATTGTTGATTATTATTCAGATACGGTTTTTGTTCCGTTTTTGAATGGCAGACCCATCTATGGCTATAAGCGAATTGAGCACATTATGCCACCATTTGGGAATTATTACACCCAGTGGCCGATACTGTCAGAAACTGTTGGATTTTCGTTCGATCGCTTTTGGACCGACAAGCGGTATGGTGATTTCAGTGAAAAAGTTCGCGTTGAAGATAAGTATTTTGACGGACAGGATTCGGTGTTAATCCTTGAAGGACATTGGGTTTACGGGCCGGCTGTAAACAAGAAAAGCTACCAGAAATACCTGAAGGGGATTGGATTGACTTATGAAGTAATCATTGATACCATCAGTCAGGATACCTTGTTTGAGAAGAAATTAATGGATTTCCTAATTAATCATTGATTGCCGGTTTGAGACGTTGACTGTCTGATGTAAGGCACTATTTCATATTTTCGTAGATAAATAGCCGCTCCATGATCAAACTTTTTATAAAAATAGTCATGCTGATGTTGCTGACAGGCTCTGTGGCAGTTTTTGGCAACCAGCAAGATAGTCATACAGCAGCCAGCAACGATTCGATAAACCAGGCCGCATTAAAGGAATACTACCGGAAGCTGGCACTGGTTGAACAGCAAAGAGTTGAAGATTCGCTGCGTAAAGAAGCGCTTGAAAACAACCTGCTGATATTGAAGCCGACTGACGATGTTCGAAAGGAAGATGTGCTGCAGCAGCTGAAATCTCTTGAAGCACATAAGCAGGAGAGAATGGCGCTGAAGAAGACGCACATTGATTCCCTTCGACTTACAGCCAAAGGTTATCCTGTAACAGGTGTGTTGCGTGATACCTTGTTTCTGGTTTACGCAAGAATCGGTGCATCTGTGCCTCAGGAACGGGCCGCCAACATAAGCAGGAAAATCAGGCTGCTGTATGAGAACGATTTTCTGAAGGTTGATTCCATAAAAGTTGTGCAATCCGAAAACACTTATGATGTTGTATATGAGGAATTTATTATAATGAGTGTTTCGGAGAATGATGCCATTTGGTACGGAAAAAGTATGGATGAACTGGCCCGATACTTTGCAGTCTCGATTAAAAACTCAATAATCGAAGCAAAAAGCGAACACAGTGTGACAAAACTGATCGGAAGGATTGGCCTGGTGCTGTTGGTGATCGCTGTGGCATGGCTTATCATTTGGTTAATCGGAAGGGGATACAGGCGGTTGTTAGTATTGATCGGTGACAAAAAGGATGTTTGGCTTAAAGACTTATCTTATAAGGATTATACTTTTCTGACTGCAGATCAGGAGATGAAGGTTGTTCTTTTTTTGATAAGAGTTATCCGGTATGTTGTTTATGCTTTGTTGCTGTATATTTCCTTGCCGATTATCTTCAGCATTTTTCCGTTCTCACGCAACTGGGCCGACACGCTGTTTCATCTGATCTGGTCACCGTTCAGAGGGGTATTGGTTTCCGTGTGGGAATTTCTGCCCAACTTATTCAGTATTCTGGTTATTTACTTTGTAATGAAGTATGTAATACGTTTTGTGCGCTATATTTTCCACGAGATCGAGGCCGAAAAACTAACTATTTCAGGCTTTCATGCTGATTGGGCAATGCCAACCTACAGTATTGTAAGGTTTTTGCTGTATGCATTTATGTTTGTGCTGATCTTTCCTTATTTGCCGGGTTCAGATTCAAATATTTTCAAGGGAGTTTCGGTATTTATCGGTATATTGTTTTCCCTGGGTTCGTCATCGGCCATTGCCAATATGGTTGCCGGCCTGGTGATTACGTATATGAGGCCGTTTAAGATCGGCGACCGCATCAGAATTGGTGAGGTAAGCGGTGATGTGTTAGAAAAAACCTTGTTGGTTACACGCTTGAGAACCACAAAGAATGAAGTTGTCACCATTCCAAATTCATCGGTGCTTAATGGCAATACGACGAATTACAGCAGTGAAGCCGCCGGGCAGGGGTTGATCATTCATACAACGGTTACCATCGGATATGATGTTCCGTGGGTTGATATGCACAATGCATTGATCGAAGCTGCCCTGAGAACTGAAAAAATACTGCCTGAGCCCAGGCCATTTGTTTTGCAAACAGGTCTTGAAGACTTTTATGTGGCCTATCAGATCAATGCCTATACACGGGAAGCCGGAAGGCAGGCTTTTGTTTATTCGCAACTTCACCAGAATATTCAGGATGTTTGTAACGAAAGGGGAATAGAGATTCTTTCGCCGCATTACCGTGCAGCAAGAGACGGAAATATGACCTCAATACCGGCTGCATATTTAAGTAAAGATTATAAGCCACCTGTTTTTCAGGTCAAGGTGGAGCAAGACCATCAGAAGAAGTCCTGATTTCGGATATCTGGTGTAAAATGCGTAAAACTCAATGATTACAATGGTGGCAAACAAGACATGATTATGACCATGAAAGAAGAAGGTTATGTTCCGGTGTCAGGCGGCAGAGTCTGGTACTGGAAAGCAGGCAGTCATGCAAAGGGGATTCCGCTTGTGGTAGTGCATGGCGGACCCGGCGCATCACACGATTATCTTGAGCCGCTGGAGGCTTTTGCCAGTGAGCGTCCGGTTGTGTTTTATGACCAGCTAGGCTGCGGTAATTCTGATCGCCCCGACGATAATTCGCTATGGGTAATTGAACGCTTTGTTGATGAACTACATCAGATTCGCGAAGCGCTTGGGCTCGGTCAGGTGCATCTGCTGGGCCAGTCGTGGGGAGCCTCACTGGTGGCCGAATATATGTTAACCAAACAACCCGTGGGTGTGGCCGGTCTGCTGCTTGCAGGACCTTTGCTAAGTACCTCGCGATGGATGGAAGATCAGAGAAAGTGGGTGTCAGATTTGCCCGTTAACGTTCAGGAGATCATCAGAAGAACAGAAGATTCAGGTGATTTTGCCTCAAAGGAATACCAGGAAGCCATGATGGTGTTCTATGGGCGGCATGTGTGCCGGATGGAACAATGGCCTGAATGTCTCAACAGGACTTTTGAAAAGCTGAATCTGTCGCAGTATCTTCATATGTGGGGGCCAAGCGAATTCACTGTTACCGGAACTTTAAAGACATTTGAATTAGCAGATCGCCTCGGGGAGCTGAAGCTGCCGGTGCTCATTACCTGTGGGCAGTTTGACGAAGCCCGTCCGGAAACCTGCCGTTATTTCCAAAGTCTGGTGCCGGGTGCTGAATTACACGTGTTTGAGGACGCCTCGCACGAGCACCACCTCGAAAAACCTGATGAGTTTCTGGCGGTGGCAGGCAATTTTTTCAGGAAGGCGGAGCAAAACACGCTTTAAGCATTATTTTTGCCCTGAACAAAGTGTTTGTTGCCCTGTAACAAACTGTTTCTTTAATAGTAACTAATCAAAGTAACCATAGATGGAGCGATTGGTAACCTCGAACCTCAGGCTTGGGATCATTGCCGGAGGTCAGTTGGGAAAGATGCTGATTCAGGAGGCAAGCAAATGGAACATCATCACCTACGTTCTCGACAGCGATGAACATTGCCCGGCACGCAGCATTGCCTCACATTTTGTTCAGGGTAGCCACCTCGACTATGATTCTGTGTATGCCTTTGGCAAACTGGTGGATGTGCTCACGTTCGAGATCGAGAGTGTCAATATTGATGCACTCAGGCAGTTGAAGTCGGAGGGATGCCGTATTGTTCCCGACCCTGAAGTGCTGGCGATGATTCAGGATAAAGGACAGCAGAAGCAGTTTTATCAGCATAACGGAATTCCAACATCACCCTTTATTCTGGTTGAAGAAGCTGAAGCCATTTTGCGGGGTCTTGCATCAGGAACGATCACTGTTCCTTTTGTGCAGAAGCTCAGGCGTGGAGGCTACGACGGACGCGGGGTAGCTGTTGTCAGCGACAATACTGACCTGAATAAACTGCTGCCCGGGCCATCTGTTGTGGAGCAAAAAGTGAACATTGAGAAGGAAATTTCGGTGATCGCTGCACGGAATCAGAAAGGCGAAGTCAAATGTTATCCGGTGGCTGAAATGATTTTTGATCCTGCGGCAAACCTGGTTGACAAGCTTGTTTGTCCGTCGGATATTACTGCTGCCCAATCAGAAAAGGCGATGACCATTGCTGCCGAGATCATCGAACTGCTGAACATGGAGGGATTGCTGGCTGTGGAGTTTTTTATTGACAGCAGGGGAGAGGTTTTGGTGAACGAGATGGCTCCGCGCCCGCACAACAGCGGCCACCACACCATCGAGAGTATGATCACTTCGCAGTTCGAGCAGCACCTGCGCGCCATCCTTAACCTGCCACTGGGCAGTGTAAAAATGAAGCTGCCCTCGGTGATGATAAATGTGCTGGGTGCCGAAGGTCATGAAGGGCCTGTCATGTATCAGGGACTGACGGAAAGTATGGCCATTGAAGGGGTTAAGATTCACCTGTACGGCAAACAACTAACCAAACCTTACCGTAAGATGGGTCATGTGACCGTGCTTTCGGCTTCATTGGCCTGTGCGATGAAGCGCGCTGAACAAGTTAAAGAATTAATCAAGGTAACATCATGGAAAAGAGACTCGTGAGTATAGTAATGGGCTCGGATTCCGACCTGCCGGTCATGCGGCAGGCAGCGGAGATACTCGAACAGTTTGGTATTGGGTATGAGATTGATGTTGTTTCGGCACATCGAACCCCTGAACGGCTTTTCGGTTTTGCCTCGAACGCCCATGAAATAGGTATTCAGGTGATTATAGCAGGTGCAGGAGGTGCAGCCCATCTGCCTGGTATGGTGGCAGCCATTTCACCACTGCCCGTGATCGGGGTTCCGATCAAATCATCTAACTCCATTGATGGATGGGACTCGGTGTTGTCCATCCTTCAGATGCCCGGTGGCGTGCCGGTGGCTACTGTAGCCCTTAACGGCGCAAAGAATGCCGGAATTCTGGCAGCGCAGATATTGTCGGTGGCAGATGTGACCCTGCGCGAAAAAATCATTGCCTACAAAGCAAAACTCAGAGCCGAAGTTGAGGAGAAATCAAAGAAAATGAGGGGCTAAAGGGTATGCTGAAACCCACTTTGCAGATTTCGACAGACAACTGTTGAGGTTTTAACGAATATTTTTACGATGCGAGGTTGTTAGCCAAAACCATTTATTTTAGCACCTTAATCAAGAATCTTGACTTTGTGGCCAACCTTTCACAGTTTTAGATGTTATACATAAAAATTTAAGCAATGAAAAAATCAATATTGATCCTTTTGGTAGCCATGATAGTTGGTCTGCACCAACAGCTGATGGCTCAGGCAGCCATTTCAGCTGTCACAGCTACAATTCAGGAGGCAAAAAAATACGAATTTGCGCCTCTTCCTTATGGCTATGATGCACTCGAGCCGCATATTGACAAACTAACGATGGAGATTCACTACGACAGGCATCATCGGGCTTACTACAATAATTTTGTCAAAGCTATGGACGGTCATGAATCCAATGGAATGCAATTGGTTGACATTTTTGCAAAAATGGAAGCATTTCCTGTATCGGTGCGCAACAATGGTGGTGGATATTACAACCACGAGCTGTTTTGGTCGGTGATGTCGCCCAAGGGAGGTGGAGTGCCGGCGGGAGCGCTGGCTGAAGCCATTAACGCAACATTTGGTTCGTTTGATACCTTCAAAAGCCAGATGGAAGCTGCCGGAGCAACAAGATTTGGAAGTGGCTGGGCCTGGCTGAGTGTTTCAGATGAGGGCAAATTGTTCATTTCGTCAACTGCCAATCAGGATAACCCTTTGATGAGTGTGGTTGAAGAGCGTGGTATGCCGATTCTGGGAATAGATGTGTGGGAACATGCCTATTATCTTAAATATCAAAATAAAAGAGGCAGTTACCTGAACGCTTTCTGGAATGTAGTAAACTGGGAAGAAGTAGGCCGTAGGTATGATAAAGTCATGAATAGGTGATGATGTGAACGTTTGATTGCATCTTATTGTCCCCGGTTGATTTGTCAATCGGGGATTTTTCTTTATTGGTTTTTCAACAATTTCTGGTATTTAAAATATAGGCCCGGAATTTTTATAATGGGTGTAAATGTTACCTCTGCTTGCTTACCTTTGCCCCATGTCAAACACCCGCAAGTCCATTATTTTTGCTCTTCTGGCAGTTTTGTTCTGGTCAACGATGAGTTCGGCCTTTAAGATCAGTTTAGGGTATCTTAGTCCTTTTGGCTTGTTGTTCTGGTCGGTGCTTTTCGCATTGCTTTCACTTTTTCTGGTTATGCTGATGCAGCAGAAGTTTCGTTTTTTGAAGGAGCTTAGCCAAAAGGATTTGATGCGTTCGGCGGCCATGGGATTTGTGAATCCATTTCTTTATTATCTGGTTCTGTTCAAGGCCTACAGCCTGTTACGTGCACAGGAAGCCGGCATGCTCAACTACACCTGGCCGATCGTATTGGTCTTATTGTCTGTGATTTTCCTGAAACAACGCATAGGATTCCTGAGTATCATTGCGGTTGTGGTCAGTTTTTTGGGTATTCTGGTTATCAGCTCGGGTGGCAGGCTTCTTGATATGCGTTTTGATGAACCTTTTGGTGTTGCATTAGCCATCGGTAGTGCCTTTTTATGGGCTTTTTACTGGGTACTGAACATGAAGGATAAGCGTGAAGCAGTGGGTAAAATTTTTGTGAATATGCTTTTTGGATTTGTGTATTTGCTGCTATATGGGATCATTTTTGAAGAAATTCAGATTCCGTCAGCAGAAGGCTTGCTTGGGGCAGCATATATCGGTTTTTTTGAGATGGGGATTACTTTTGTTTTTTGGTTACTTGCCCTGCAATATGCTGCCAATACGGCACATGTGAGCAACCTGATCTTTTTGTCACCCTTTATGGCACTTTTTTTTATCAGCATATTTGTTGGCGAAAGAATCCTGCCGTCCACCGTGGTCGGTTTGCTATTGATCATATCGGGGATCATGTTGCAACAATTTGGCAAGACCTTCTTTTCGTGGTTTATGTCTGTCATTCAAACAAAAAGCAAATAAAAACTATCTTCAATGTATCCAAGGATCAGCGACTTTATAAATGATATTTTCGGAACACAGTTCATCTGGCCGATGCAGAGTTACGGGTTTTTTCTGGCACTTGCTTTTGTAGCAGGTGGATATGTGGTTTGGCTCGAACTAAGCCGGAAGGAGCAGGAAGGCTTGCTGCCGGCCCGAAAGATGATGCCTGAAACAAAGTATTCGGGCTTGATTGACAAACTGGTTACCTTTCTGTCGGGCTTCATTCTGGGGTTTAAGTTGTTTTTGTTGTTTGATGATTATAATTTGTTTGCGTCTGATCCACAGGCGGGCCTGATGTCACTTGATGGAAACCTGTGGTGGGGACTGGTTGGTGGAGGCCTTCTTCTTGGCCTAAACCTGTACTATGAGAAAACCTTTTCTTCGACAAGGACAAAAGAAGAATTTTTCAGGCCAAGACAACACACAGCGGTAATTATTCTGATCGCAGCAGTTACAGGGATTATCGGTGCCAAAATATTCCATTTATTCGAGAACCCTGATGAATTTATAAAGGATCCTGCGGGTTCGCTTCTTTCGTTTGATGGCCTGACATTTTATGGTGGATTAATTGTTGCTGCGGTCGCTGTTGCCTGGTATGGCAACCGGAACGGCATTCATTGGCGGATGCTCGGTGATTCAGTTGCCCCTGCGCTGATACTTGCTTATGGGATTGGCAGAATGGGGTGTCATGTGGCCGGTGATGGTGACTGGGGTATTGTTAATCTTATGGAAAAACCCGGATGGCTGTTTTTTCTGCCCGATTGGCTATGGGCCTATGATTACCCAAATAACATACTCAGAGAAGGTATTCCTATTCCCGACTGCGCCGGGCCTTATTGTTTCAGACTTGAGGAACCGGTTTTTCCAACACCCTTATACGAAACAACACTGTGTCTGATCATATTCGGAGGACTCTGGAAGCTTCGCAGAAGAATTTCGATTCCCGGAATGTTATTCGCCTTGTATCTGATTGCCAATGGAATAGAGCGTTTTACCATTGAACAGATCAGGATCAACAATACCTTTAACTTTTTTGGCCTGACGGTCACACAGGCGCAGCTGATTTCTGTTGCCCTGATTGCAGGGGGACTGCTGATGGTCTGGTGGTTTTTCCGGAATCCGGTCATTAATAACAAATCAAATGATTGATATCAAACACATAACATTGGGAGTTGTTGAGCTCTGTCGTGAGGTAGGCAGTTTTATGCGCACGTCGCGACTTGAATTTTCCGATACTGACGTGGAAGAAAAAGGGCTTCACGACTTAGTTTCATTTGTTGACCGTGAGGCGGAAACGCGGTTGATCGTAAAACTTTCAAAGATACTACCCGGTTCAGGCTTTCTAGCTGAAGAAAGTGGAGCAAGGCAGGGTGGTCAATTCAGGTGGGTGATAGATCCGCTTGATGGTACAACAAATTTTGTGCATGGGTTGCCCTTGTATTCCATCAGCATAGCCCTGCAGCAGGAAGAAACAACAATTTCGGGTGTTGTGTATGAGGTAGGGCGCGACGAGTGTTTTTATGCATGGAAGGATGGCCCGGCCATGCTCAACAACCAGATTGTGGCTGTGAGTCGTACATCATCCCTTCAAAAGAGCCTGATCGCCACGGGTTTTCCGTATTCTGACTTTTCAAGGATGACGCCTTATATGGGTTTATTTGACGATTTGATGCGTGCCACAAGAGGGATTCGTCGGTTGGGCTCAGCGGCTGTTGACCTGGCATACGTTGCTTGCGGCCGGTTTGAGGTGTTTTATGAATACGGCCTGAATCCCTGGGATGTTGCAGCAGGCGCATTTATTGTCGAACGGGCAGGGGGGAGGCTTAGTGATTTTTCCGGGGATTCAGAAGTGGTTTTCGGAAAGGAAATAATTGCAAGCAACGGGCTTGTACACGATCATTTTCTTGAGGTTACCTCAAGGTACTTCTAAAGGAAAAATAATTGCTTTTTTCAGGAAACTTCCAGAATCAGCGTTTTCTGTGGAATTTTTTGCCGGCTCCGGTTGAATGCCTTTTATTACCATGCGGTTTCCTGAAATGTTCCGGGTCAGGGCCTTCGCCTATTTCTTTTGGCAGCGGCAGTTTCATCACGGTGGTTTCAATGAGTTTTTCTATCCTGCTGAATTTTCCAAACTCCTGTTCGTTAATAAACGTGATGGCAAGGCCTGATTTTTCTGCACGTGCTGTACGCCCGACACGGTGCACATAATCTTCAGCATCTGAAGGAACATTATAATTGATTACCAGACTTATATCATCAATGTCTATGCCTCTGGAGACAATATCAGTAGCAACGAGAATCTGAATTTCGCGGTTCCGGAATTGATTCAGCACTTCTTTTCGCTGATCTTGTTCAAGGTCAGAGTGAATAGCCTTAACATTAAGTTTCCTTTTCTTAAGGGCTGTTTCCAGTTCCTTGACATGCGATTTTGTAGCTGAGAAAACCAGGATCAGGGGTAGGTCGCGTCCGGTGATGAGGCTTTCAAGGAGTGGTATTTTCTGGCTGTCGTAAACATAATAGGCCCCCTGAAGGATGTTAGCCGCAGGCTTTGAAATGGCTATATTGATTTCCTTGTGGTTGCGCAGGATGCCGGCTGCCAGTCTGCGTATTTCAGGAGGCATGGTTGCCGAAAACATCAGGGTTTGCCTGTTGGTTGGCAAAGTTCGGATGATCTTCTGGATATCGGGCAAAAATCCCATATCGAGCATACGGTCGGCTTCATCAAGGATAAGGTATTTTAATCCGCTGAAATCCACATAGCCAAGATTAAGGTGGGATATGAGCCTGCCGGGTGTGGCAACAACAAACTCAGCACCGGAGGTAAGCGCCCTTTTTTCTGCCTCAAAGTCAACCCCGGAACCTCCGCCATATATTGCAATCGAACTGAGTCCCGAAAAATAAGCGAAGCCTTCAAGTTGTTGATCAATCTGCACGGCAAGTTCACGGGTTGGTGCTATTATCAGTGCCTGTACCTTATGCCTGCCGTTTTGATGGCTTTCATTGGCAAGCATTTGGTGCATAACAGGCAAGAGATATGCTGCTGTTTTTCCGGTGCCTGTCTGTGCACAGGCGATTAGGTCAGATCCCTCCATAACAACAGGTATGGCCAGATTCTGAATAGGGCTGGGCTCTTTATACCCCACTGCGTCAATCCCCTCATTAATGAGCGGATGTAAATTAAACGATTCGAAAGTCAATGATAATAGAATTAATGGGTTGATGGCATATTTGCGGCAAAGGTATGCAATTGGAGCTTATACAAGGTGAGTTGAGGCCATGTCAATAACTTAAGAGTTGCACTTCAGCTGCTACAGACTCCTTCATACACTACTCATTTGAGGGTGATATGAGTTCTCTGCGAGCCGGTTTCATACGGAATATGCGTGTCGAGGCATAGTTTTTTGAATTCAAACGATTATGCAGGACTGACGGAGTTCAGGGTAGCCCTGATGCTCTGTGTTTTGCGGCAATAACCAATTGTCCAAGGGCTATTCCCCCATCGTTGGAAGGTGCCTGATGGTGGGCGAAAACACTAAATCTCTGATCGTTAAGTATTTGCTCGGTTAGGCCCATAAGGTAGCGGTTCTGGAAACTGCCACCCGACAAAACAATTTTTTCGGTTCCTGTTTCCTCTCTGAGCCTACGGGCAACAGTGAGAATAATGGATGAGACTGTATTGTGAAATTTTGCACTGATTTCACCTACCGTAATACCGTGTTTTATGTCGGAAATAATCTGATGAAACATTGCCTGAAATACAATCTGTTTACCGACATAATCTACATGATATTTTCCTTTGCAATTAGTTTTGATTGCTGCTTCTAAGCGCATGGGTGCTTCGGCATGGAACAGGCTTTTGGTGCACAGGCCGGTAAGTGCTGCAACAGCATCAAAAAGCCGTCCTGCCCCTGAACTCATAGGACAATTGATGTTTTTGAAAAGCATCTGATGCACCATATCGAGCCTGTTGGGGTCAATCTGCTTAAGAAATGGCAGGTTGCCTGAGATCATTTCCGGCCCGAAATATTTATAGAGATAACTTACCGCAGTGCGCCAGGGCTCATGTGTTACCTGGTCACCACCCGGAAGCGGCACCGGATCAAAATAATATTTTCTGTCAAAACCAGTCAGGTCGGCAACCATAATCTCCCCACCCCATATAGTGCCGTCATTGCCATAGCCTGTTCCGTCCAATGCAATACCAATAACTTTCTCGTCGAGGCTGTGTTCAGCCATGCATGAAGCAATGTGAGCATGGTGGTGCTGAATTTCAATTGTTTTCAGGTTAAGGTTTCTGGCAAATTGCGACGAAAGGTAATCAGGGTGGGAATCGCAGGCCACCAATGAAGGTTTAAACCTAAAAAGTGAAGAAAACCTTGAAAATGCTTCTTCATAAAAGGCAAGTGTTTCGGCGTTTTTAAGGTCTCCGATATGCTGGCTCATGATCGCTTGTTTGTCCTTGCCCAGTGCAAATGTGTTTACCAGTTCGGCCCCGGCTGCAAAAATTCCCTCACAGTCAAGGGCCACCGGCAAAGGTGCCGGAGCATATCCCCTTGACCTCCGGATCATTCTTTCGCGGCCGTTAACGATCAGGCAGACAGAATCATCGGCCCGATTGTGTATCTCGCGGTTATAGCCCATGATATGGTCTGCCACTGATGACAGACGGTTGTTTGCATCGGCATCATCTATGGCCACAGGCTCATCACTCAGGTTGCCGCTTGTCATAACAATTGCCCGAGTCTTCAGTTGCCCGAACAACAGGAAATGGAGAGGCATATACGGAAGCATCACTCCGGTTGTGTTCAGCCCCATGCTTACCGAAGGGGCAAGTGGAATTTTGTTGCGCAGCAAAACAATGGGCCTGCGCCATGACTGCATGAGGTCGGCTTCGTCTTCAGACAGCTCGAACAGTTTTTTAGCTGTTTCCACGTCAGGAACCATCACGGCCATAGGTTTACCTTCGCGTTGTTTTCTGCTGCGTAGCCGGGCAACGGCCGTTTCGTTTTCTGCGCTGCACAGGAGGTGGTACCCACCTAATCCTTTCAGTGCGGCAATGCTGCCCTGATCTATCCACTGACCAAGGTGTTGTGCGGGATCATGAACAATAAGTTTGTTGTTCCGAGAATCAGTGAAATAAGATGGTCCGCAGTTGCTGCAGGCTACAGGTTGGGCGTGAAACCTTCTGTCGGAAATGTTTTCGTATTCATGCCTGCACAAGGGGCACATGGAAAATGGTTGCATGGTAGTCAGATGCCGGTCGTAGGGGAGGGCCTTGATGATGGTGAATCTTGGCCCGCAGTGCGTGCAGTTGATAAATGGATAATCCATTCGGTGGGATTGCAGTTTCATGTCAGCAAGGCATTCCTCACAAACAGCTATATCGGGACTAACTTCTGTGACTGCATCTGACAGGTTTTCGCTTTTCCGGATGGTGAAATCCTGAAATCCATTGGATTCGGCAGCGGAAACACGGACAGACTCGATGCGGGATGCCTTTGGTGCCAGTGAACGGATGTCGCTGATGAATCTTTCTAACTCCAGATCACTTGCTTCGGCATGAATTGTTACCCCTTCATTATTGTTTTCGACCCAACCCACAACATGGTTTTTCTGTGCCATGCGGTACACAAAGGGCCTGAACCCGACACCCTGTACCAAACCTGAAATATGTATTAAATGGGCTGAATATCTGACATTCATATCCTTAAAAATAAAAGGGTTCAGTTCTGGCGCCCCTGGGAAGAGTCCGCAATATTGTTTCCCCTGTGTCAATGCCCCGATTGGAAAACTTTTCCCTGAGCGTATTCATGGCAAGGTCTGGATGGTTGTTTTCCTTGCTCAGGTGGCAGAGGAAGATATGGCTCATATACGGTGTGAAGTGTTCGGCAAGGAATTCGGCAGCCTGTCTGTTGCCGAGGTGGCCTCTGGCTCCGCTGACGCGCTCACGCAGAAAGCGGGGATAACGACTTTTGTGCAGCATCTCTTCATCATAGTTCGACTCAAGCACAACCACTGTAGCTTTTTTCAGGTAAAAGGCCACTTTTTCGCTGATATAACCCAGGTCTGTGGCAAGTGTGATGCTGTTGTGGCTGTTCCGGATGTGATAACCCATAGATCCCGGGGCATCATGGGAGACATGGAAGCCTTCTACGGCCAGGCCGATCACATGCTTTTCCGCGGCTTCACCAATAGCTGTCAGGGCTCCTGTGCGAATATCCCTGCAATCGGGATTGTTCCTGACAGATTCAATGCACTCATGGCTGGCATACACAGGGATTTCGAGCAGCTGTGTCAGAGCTGCAACGCCTTTAATATGGTCGCTGTGGTCGTGGGTGATAAAGACTGCTTTGATCCTGTTGATGGTTACGCCGATTTCACCAAGTCTTTTGCGTATGCTTCTCATACTGATCCCCGCATCAATTAGGATACCTTCTTCACCGTTTCCGATATAATAACAATTACCGTTGCTGCCACTGGCCAGGCTGCAGAAAACGAAGGGATAAAGGGAAGAAAATAAGTCCATGCCAAAATACAATTCGCGCAAAAATACTGTATATCCGGCATTTTTCGGATTTTTGCCAAAAACAAAGCCTTTCAACATGAGCGAGCTTCATTTTAATCCCAATTCAGCGGCCTTGCAGGATGCAGGTATTTTCGGACTTCCATTTGATGCTGACCAATCGGAGCATATTATTATCCCCGTAGAATGGGAGCTCACAGTCAGCTATGGAAAAGGGACGGCTGACGGACCAGCTGCCATTAAAGGGGCTTCCGCGCAAATTGACCTGAACAATCACGATTATCCTGAACTTTGGCGCTCGGGTATCTGGATGGATGAATTCCCGCAACATCTGAAGGACTTGCACCAAAAATTAGCTCCGCTCGCTGAAACAATTATCGCCGCTGCTGAAACAGGCCATCTGGAGCTTAAACCAAAGAAATATTCCGGACTGTATGAAAGAATTATTGAAGGCACTCAGCTCAAAAACCTCTGGCTGAAAGAAAGAATCACCTACTGGAAAGCAAAAGGGAAAAGCGTTGGCCTGCTTGGTGGCGACCACAGCATTCCGCTTGCCTATCACCAATATCTGATGGAAGCCGGTCAAAGCTATGGTGTCCTCATGGTGGATGCCCATATGGACCTTAGGAATGCATATGAGGGGTTTCAATATTCACATGCCAGCATTTTTTATAATGTCATGCAAATGAATCATGTAACCAGTATGGTTCAGGTTGGTATCAGGGATTATTGCCATGAAGAGGCCGAATTTGCACGCACCATGCCACAAAGGATTAAGGTGTATTTTGACCGGAGTATCCGCAGGGAACAATTCGAAGGCAGAAACTGGAAAGAACAAGTAGGCGAAATGCTTGATTTTTTGCCTGATAAAGTTTATGTTTCGGTTGATATTGACGGACTTGATCCAAAACTTTGTCCGAATACAGGCACCCCTGTGCCCGGAGGCCTTCAGTTTGAAGAACTCATGTATTTGCTGAACAAGATTAAGGAAAGTGGAAAAGAGGTTGTGGGCTTTGATCTTTGCGAGGTGTCCCCGGGAGCAGACGAATGGGATGGTAACGTTGGCGCCAGGGTGTTGTTTCAGTTGTGCGGTATGGCAAGTCGCTGATTAAAGCCTTCTGCTGAGAATTATACGTTCAGGAAGTGTATGTCAGTAATTATAAAAAGTGTCATAACCTATTCCCAGGTCAAATCGGCCGTTTGATAACGCTATAGGCTCGTCGTCAAGAAATGTCTTAAACCGGAAGTAGCCGGAAATAATTGATTTTGTTGGTTCTTCGTCTACATAGAGTTTTTGAACCTTATTAAACAGTATTTCTCCCTCGATGATTGACAGGTCGTATTGCTGATTGCCAATTTTAAGTTTCAATGCTCTGCCCGGATCTTTCAGGTTGATGGTTGTTTGGTTCAGTGAAACCAGTTCAAAGTAATCAGCAGGAGCATATCCCTTTATGGAGATTCTAAGTTCAACCGGCTGACTGCTCATTCTTCCTTTCAGGATAAGGTGAAGTGTATCGCCGTTCACCAGGATTTTGGCAGGAAGTTCTGCCTGGGTCGAAATGAAGGGTTTCCGGTCAATGTAAGCCCCAAAGGTATTGTATCCCCATTCGGAGTAGATGGGAAGTCCGGGGTAATACGGATCGTTGATAAAAATGGTTTCGGAAAGGGCGAAATCTTCCGACTTCTTGCACGAAACAGCTACCGTAGCAACAGTTAACAGTATCAGAAACAACTTGAAGGCTTTTATCATCACAGTTTATTTGTTTGGTGTTAAGGGGATACATATTGCAAGTCTGAAACCGGGGACTAAGCCGGTTTTAACCAGGTTGAAATTGTTATTGCTGAGCAAAGTTCCTGGTATCGTCACTTCAAAGATATATCCGGTTTTGCCGTTTCTTGAAAACTCAGCTCCGAATGAGGCATAAGCTGTTGAAAAGAAATTATCTGTAGGTATCTCAACGGATTTCAGGACTTCCTCTTCGAATGGAGCCATTTCAGGGTTATGGAAATCAATGCTTGTTTCATGTGACAGCCGTATGAAACCAATTTCGGCTCCTAGTCGTGCAAACAATGAAAAGTATTGCTGCTGAACAAGGTTGTATCGTACTTCAAATGGTATGAGCAAAAAACTGTTCGTTTCATCCATGGAACGGATTCGGGCAAACCTTGTTTCTTCTGAAGAATCACCGTATCTCAGGTACAGAAAGTCGGAGGAATTGTTGACTGATCCGGATACTTTTGAGCGCACAATACTGTATCTGACACCAGTCGAAAGGCCAATCCCTGCTTTTGGAAAGCTGAGTTCAACGCTCAGACCTGTTGAGCTCCCATAAGTAAATGAACCCAGCATTCCTCCTGACTGATCATTGTCATAAAATGCGTTGATGTCCTGCCTTACTGCGAAATGATCCCTGATTTCTGAGGATGGAAAGAAAAAACCTGCATGAGGCACAACACTGAGCTTGATTTTTTTTGCAGGCAGATGTGTCGTGTCCTGGGCGTTTAACCATTGGGATACTGAAGTTGCCAGCAGTATAAGTAACAGGCTTAAGGTACGGTTAACAGGCAGTAGAAAATTCATATTGCTGGTATTTTAGGGACAAACTTATGGCTTTACAAACCGGAAGGTCGATTTGTATTGTCTTGTTAATTATCATTTAATCAGATAGATGAATGTTTAGTGAGCTAAGAAATTAGTTCAAAGGATTGGCAACAGACCCAATAAAAAGCAATGCATTTGTTGTCCGTTCGCGGATGGCAAAAACGAATGGTTTGTCAATGGTAAAGATCGGCCCCATGCTAACGGCATCAATTCCGGTTGTGGTGACTGCAGCAGCTTCAGTGCCTTCTTCGTTTACCTCAACAAAGGTGTTTTGCTTGACGAAGCTGACAACAAGATCAGCATCGGAGATGTTGTTAAGGTTGGCAAGTTGTGGGTCGAATGCTTCAACCATGCCCATATCGGCCAGCTCGGCATTCATGTATTTCTCGTATTCAAATTTGAATTTAGGCATGGTAACCATAACATCGGTCCAGTCGCCGGCCTTGTCAAAGGCACTTGTTACTTCAGCCCAAGTAGCAGGATCAAGCTGAGTGTACAACTCATTCAATGTTCCTGAGGGCAGGAGCAGAATCATAGAGAAATTTTTTCTTCCGTAAGGAATTTCGAGTGCTTCAAAATTCTGATGTTCGTAATAAAGTGCTTTCATCTCGCTTTCAAACATAGCTGGTACCTGAATCAACTGACCATTGCCAAGCCTGAAATCCTTGTCGGTTGTAAATGCCTTGTCGAATTTTTTCGTCCAGTCGCCTTTGAAGTACAATGCGTTCATCAGAAACATAACTGTTTCATCAGGAATCTGGTCAATCACCTTATTAATCCTGTCATTTGTGTTGTCAGCTGCCCATTGGTTTATCGTATTTATAGCTGATTCTGAACTGAAATCAAGTCCTTGAACCTGGGCGGTGAATTGTTCGGACAGTGTTTGTACAAATGGTTCTTTGACGAAAAATCCATTGCGGTAAAACATTGCATTGGCAATGTGCAGTTTTACTTTCTCATCAGCCTGAATCAACTGAGAAACAAGGCTCAGATAAGATTCATTGATTTCTTCGATACTCATATCGGACGGGTATCCAAGCATTTGTTTGATTTCTTCATATGTATTTTCCTGACAGCCGTTCAGCAACATCGTAAGGTTGATGCTGGCGCTCAGGGGCGAGATCATCAGGTTACCATCATCCTGAGCGGCAATACGTGTAAAGAGACCTATGCCGAATTCGTTGCTTCCGGCGATTACCTGGCCGGCTTTGAGGGGCAGGTCTATCTTCACAGGCTGGAGATCAGGGTTTGGTCCGTTTTTCTGACATGATGACCACAGGAATGAAACCATCAGGAACATCATCAGGGAAATTAGTTTTTTCATGAACTTCGGGGTTTTTGATCAAGATTTCAGTCCAAAGATGCAACGTTGGGCGGTATCGGTTGCAATACAGCAGCTTGTTTTCAAAAGAAAAATGTAAACATCTTAAAATCAGCTTCGTGTTAAAAGTGCTGCATTTGTGGTGTGGCATCTAATGAAATTCCGGGGAGAAGCATTCTTTAACCCAAACTGGTATTTTCTACCACTAACCTGTTCCGAATGCTTTCCCCGGATTTCACACCACTAAATCACTAACTAAACACCACTATGAATAAGCAGTTTCTTTAATTCCATTTAATTGTTGCAACTGATTTGGCTGTAATTGAATACGAAAATTGTTTTTCGCCTTGGACTACACTGAAGGTTCGCATTTGGCTTCCATAGTTGGCCACAACAAGCACTTTCGTGCCATCAGGGTTTATGAAACTCACTGCCCCAATATCCAGAAGTGACTGAGGTTGGATCAAACTCACCCGTTGTGCCCCGGGTCGGATGAATTTTGAAAAATGTCCAATGGCATAATATTCTTCATTGAAGGTCACCTGACCAGTAACAGTATTCAGGGTTACAACACCCCGGCAATCCTGACATCCGTTATTTCGCGGCCCATGATTCTGATCCAGGATGAGGTTCCACATCAAAGCATTTTTCGACCAGTTAAGAGCTGTGCCGATGAAAATATTGCTCATATACCACATCAGGTTGGATTCAAAATCAACAGCCCACTGTCCACCCGAAATTTCGGTGAAATACAAACCCTTATCGGGATGGGCGTTTCGCACAGTTGTCATGGCTGAAACATTTCCTCCGTAGGCATGAAATGCTGAGCCGGCAATGTATTGGCGCGCATCCGGGTCGTTCAGAATGCTGATGGAATAATCAGTAATATCCCAGTTATGGTCGTAAATGATAATTTCGGTTTCGAGGCCAGCCTGGTCAAAAGCCGGCCCGAGATGATTTTTAATGAATTGAAGTTGTTCAGATGCCTGCATTTCCATACAGGGGTATGCTGCTGTAAAATATAATGGCTCGTTTTGCGGAGTAATGGAACTGACGGGTATTCCCAGAGCCTTCATCTCCTGAATGTATTTAACGAAGTATAAGGCATATGTATCATAACACTCCGTTTTTAGTTTTCCACCCTTCAGACTCCCATTGGTTTTCATCCAAGCAGGAGCGCTCCATGGTGATCCCATGATGGTCAGGTTATCATTCATGGCTAGTATTTCCGACATCATCGGAACAACATCTTCGAGGTCGCGGCTAAGGCTGAATCCTTCTAAAAGGTAGTCTGTTTCTCCTGATGGAAGGTCATTGTAAGTGAAATCGCCCGTCGAAAAATCCGAAGCACCCATTGTCAACCTGAGATATGAAATGCCGATCCCGTTGGTTGTATCGAACAAACTGACGAGAAGTTTTTGCCTGTCCGCAAGGTTCATTCTTCGGTTCAGCAACCAGGCTGATGAGCCTGTCAATGCTGCGCCATAACCATCCACCGATTGAAACCTTGTACTTGTGTCAATTTTAATTAGCGGCCAGTTTGTCGTTGATGGCGTAATGATCCTGACACCACCCTGAGGGCTTAACATAGCAGACTTGTCTCCCCGGGTAAGCCAGACATCTGCCTTTGGCCCGGTAGGAGCAGGGTCGGGATCAGAATGAACCGGATTGTCTTTTCCTTTACACCCGGCAGCAGATAGTGATAGGATCAGGAGAAAGAACAATGTGTTCATCAGTGTGTATGTTTTTGGCCTCATTTGGGTTATATAAATACTTGATTAATTTAGTATTATGTTAGTATCCGGGATTCTGTACCAGCTTTGTGTTTTTGTCAAGTTCTGCCTGCGGGATAGGCCAAAGTAGTTTGTTTTGGTTCAGGCTGTAGCCGAACACAGTTCCCTGAGGCCCGATAGCGTTGTTGATTACCGTTATGGCCCTGCCTGTGCGTTTCAGGTCATACCAGCGGTGCCCTTCAAAGGCAAGTTCGAGTCGTCTTTCCTTTTCAATAGCAAGGCGCATGGCATCCTGATTTGTGGCTTGCACCGGAGGAAGGTTAACGCGGTTTCTGATCTGGTTGACCAATGATGCAGCACCGTCCTGATCACCGTTCTCATTAAGTGCTTCAGCCTGCAAGAGCATGATGTCGGCCAGCCTGATGAGAATATAGTTCTGAGGACTGTTGTTAGTGAAGATGCGGTATTTGTTAACAAACGGAAAATTGGTCTGAGGCCAGAAAGGATCAGACCATTTGCCGGAAACATCGAGCCAGATAATGGAAGCGTTTTTGCGAATCATATCCTGTTCGTCATCAAAAGCTTTAACGAGGTCGTTACTGGGTGTGTTGAATTTTTTCCAGTCGAGGCCACGAAACATGCTTGCACCCCAGTTTCCGCTTTCACTGGTGCCGGCATAATTAATCTCGAAAATTGATTCAACACTGTTTTCATTAAGATTGTCCCAGAGCATGTCGTATTCGGGCAGCAGGCTGTAACCTCCAACCATTACGGCATCACAATATTGCAGTACCTTGTCCCATTGCGGAGGCTGAATGGTGGCGTATACTTTTGCAAGCATGGCATTAGCCGCACCTTTTGTAGCAAATCCCTTATCGGGCTGAACAGATTTTACATTTTCTGCTGCCAGTTCAAGGTCGCTGATAATCTGAGCAAAAACTTCTTCCTGAGGTGCTCTGGCCGGAAACATAACCGGGAACAGTTCATCGAGCAGGTCGTAGCTTATTGTGGTAACTTCTTTCAGTTGAAGCGGCACATCGCCCCAAAGCTGCACCAGTTGGAAATACATGAAGGCCCTGATGAATGAAGCTTCGCCCTTGATTTGTTTCGCACGTTCTGGTTCAATTCCCGGAACAGCATCAACATTATTGATCACAGCATTTACTTTGCCAATAGTTGAATACAGATAAGCCCAGTCGCGACTAACATTGGTGTTGGTTGCGTCAATATTGTATTCATCAATCTGAAAATTTGCAGGGTTGTCGGCGCCTGCATACGCATCGTCCGACTGAGCATCACCGTTGACGAAATAGTCGAGTGAGAAATATTCGTTTCTGAAATCAGCATAAGCACCTGACAGTGCAGCCTCAACCTCTGATGGTGTTTTGTAGAGCAGGGAGTCAGCTGAAGTATTGGAAATCTGGATGCCTTGTGAGGATGGCTTTATATCAAGATAGTCCTTGCATGAAACCACGAAGACCGATACCGTAAGTATCGCTATGATTATGAAACTGTTCTTCATTCTTTTAAAGGATTAAAATTCAACGTTTAAACCTACAATTATGGTGCGTGATTGCGGATAGGTTCCATAATCAATTCCCATTTCAACCGCACTGTTTCCAAAGGCATTCACTTCAGGATCGAACCCACTGTAGTTGGTGAAGGTGAGCAGGTTATATCCGGTAATATACACCGACATACTGTTGATGGCGTTCCATTTTTTGTTATCTAATATTCTATAATTCAACGTAATGGATTTTAATCTGATGTATGAGCCATCTTCTATGAAGCGTGTTGAGTTACGGACATTATCAACATTGCCATTGCCCACAGCTTTTGGCATGTCGGTGATGTCGCCGGGCTGCTTCCACCTGTTCAGGACCGAAGCCGATTGGTTTTTGCTGTCGAACATACCTTCGAGGTCAATTCGGGTAGCATTGAAAATATCATTTACATAACTTCCCTGGAAGAATATATTCAGGTCGAATTTCTTGTAGGTAAATGAATTTGTAAAACCAAAGATGAAATCCGGTTGTGCATTTCCGATCACTGTTCTGTCGCCTGTGTCGAAAATGCCGTTATTATTCAGGTCTTTATATTTAATCATGCCGGTTTCGGGGTCAACACCTTCTGAGACATAACCGTAGAAAGAGCCTAAGGGAAGGCCTGCCTTTACGATTGCAACATCCTGGTTGTTGCTGTAAATGCGGCCAAAGTAGTGTACGTCAGTGTATTCAAGTGAAATTACTTTATTCTTATTGAATGACATATTGAAATCACTTGTCCAGCGAAGAACGTTGTTATTCAGGGGTACAGCATTGATGTTAAATTCAAATCCTTTGTTTTCTATGCTGCCGTTGTTGGTTAGAATCGTGGTGATTGGCAGCGAGTTATCGAGCTGAACGTTCAAAAGAACATCATCAGATCTTTTGAGATAGATGTCCGCTGTCAGATTAAGCCTGTTATTCAGCATGGACAAGTCTATGCCGAGGTTGGATTGTGCAGTGGTTTCCCATCGAAGGTCGGGATTGCCATAGGTTACCTGAACTTGTGCAGGGCCCGACAATGGGTTAGTGGTAGGCTTCCGGTAATAGTTGATCAGACCGTAGGCGCTATAATTTGGTATTCCATCCTGATTGCCTGTTTTTCCCCAGCCACCTCTGATTTTGAAATCATCAATAAAAGTAAGGGATTTCATGAAGGTTTCGGATGAAACGCGCCAACCCAAAGAGAAGGATGGATTAGTACCCCAGTGGTTGGCAAGTTTTGAAGAGCCATCGCGCCGAAGGCTTACCGTGGCGTAATATCTGTTGTTATAGTCATAGGCCATACGTGTGAAAAATGAGGCTACAGCCCACTCCTCAACCCAGGTGCTGGCGGTGATGATGTTGGCAGCATTAAGTGTGCGGACCGAAGTGTTTTCAGGAAAATCGGAACCTTCGACGTAAGATTGGTTCCATTTATGTTTTTGGATACTGCTTCCGGCAAGCAGATCGAGTTTATGGTTGTTGTGTTTCAGGCTGTATGTAAGGAGGTTTTCCCATAATACAGTGTTGGCGTTTGATTTGTCGGCACGTCCGATGCCATTATTGTTTCTGCCAAAATTTGTCCTGAATGGGTCGAGATAGTAATCCCATTGGTGGCTTGTATAATCGAGACCTAACCGTGTAAGGAACTTAAGATCCCTCAGGAGGGTAAGCTCGGCAAACAGTGATCCTGAAAGTTGGTTGTCAATTGATTCCTGGTCGGGACCTTCCATATAGGCAACCGGGTTTTCCCATGAAGGCTGAAAGGGGTTGGGGTCAAACTGCCCGCTGCCGTCATCTTTATAAATACTCAGGAAAGGGGGGGTGTTGAGTGTACTCATAATTACTCCGCCGCGTCCCGAACTTGCATTATCAGGAGTGTCTTTGGTTTTCATATGGATCAGGTTGAGGGTTGTTCCGAGCTTAAACCAGTCTTTAAGCTGATTGTCAAGGTTAATCCTCAGGGTGTACCTATCAAACCGCGCCGGTTTAACTATTCCCTGATCGTTGAGGTAGCCGATTGAAACATATTGGCTCGACTTATTGTTGCCTTGCGAGAAAGAAAGCTGATGCGATTGTGTGTTGCCTGTGCCAAAGACTATGTCAGGCCAGTTGTTGAATTTAGTCTGGCTGGGATCGAGGCCACCGGGGATTATTTCTTCCATGAGTTCGCGGTACCTCTTAGTATTGAGTACTTCGATGTTTCTCCGAAGATTTGACATTCCGTAGTAAGTGCTGTATTGAATTCTTGGCTGGGCGTTAGTTTCTCCGCGTCTGGTGGTAATGATAACCACTCCATTGGCTGATCTTGCTCCATAAATGGCTGCTGAAGAAGCATCCTTAAGGACACTCATTGATACGATATCGTTGGGATTAAGCCCGCGAATGTTACTTGAAGGCACCCCGTCAATAACATATAAGGGTTCGTTTCCGGCTTCAACAGAGGTAGCACCCCTGACTCTGACCGCTAATTCGCTCCCTGGTTTCCCTGAAGGCTGGATAACCTGTACACCGGCAGCTTTTCCCTGAAGGGCCTGGGCTGCAGAGGTGATGGGTTTGTTTCTGAACTCTTTTTCATCTACAACTGCAACTGAAGTAGTCAGGTCTTTCTTCTTTTGCACCCCATACCCAATAACCACAGTCTCCTCAAGAAAAAGTATATCCTCCTGCATAGCAATTACTAAGTCGTTATCTGTGGCTGTAACTAATGCTACAAACTCCTTAAAACCAACGTAACTGAAGACGAGTTCGCCTGAGACAAGTCTGATTGAAAACTTGCCGTCAATATCCGTTGTTGTACCAGTTTGAGCGTTTTTGAGCCGGATAGTAACTCCGGGCAAAGGATTGTTTTCTGAATCTGTAACAAGACCACGAACAATTCTTGTTTCCTGAGCAAACAAGCTGTTTAACAGGAATAGGAGGATGATTAAGTATGTGTATCTCATATTAACCTAACGTAAAATTGTTGACAATTGAAAAGAAGAAAAAACCGGATAGGGAAGCCCCAACGGCTCCCTATCCGGTTTAGATTAAATTGATTAATTGGAAGGTCTTTCCAGAATCATTGACCAAGCAGCACCACCGCCCAAATCAGCTGAAATGTCAACTGAAACAAAAAGGTACTCCTTGGTAGCGCCTTTGGCGTATCCCATAACTTCGTACCTGTTGGTCGGGTTACCACCATTTGGCGGGTTGGCGTTACTGGTGTTTTCACCACCATAATAGCCCTTGTAGAAACCAATAAAGGCTGCCCTGTCGGGACCATTGGTCAAAATGATGATTGGCCTGTCAGTTCCGCTGGCAGGGGTGAAGGCGTAGGAATGAGTTCCGCTTCCGAAATAAGCGCCATTGCCGCTGGCAGCAATTTCTGCATCTGAGATACAGCCGTTAGCTCCACCAAAATAACCATCATTACGAGCAGAACCTTTGGTGTCGTATGTAAATACACCGCCTGCGCTGAATGTGAATTCATCATCGGCCATACATGACCAGTCATCGCCACCTGTTGAGGAGCCATCTAGGAAGGCTTTGGGCAATGACCACCAGGATGAATTACCTAATCCCGGGCCGACAAACACGGATTTTTCTTCAACCCTGATCCGCCATGGGGCACCCTGAAGCAGATTGTCGCTCAAAGGCACCGATGAAATGAATACACTTTGTGAGCTGGAGCTTGAGCCAATATTATTGTTAGCTGTGAGGGTAATGGTGTAAACGCCATCGTTTGAATAGGTATAAACCGGATTGGCCTGTGTTGAGGTGCCACCATCGCCAAAATCCCAAAGATATGAGTCGGCGAATTGTGAGCTATTTGTGCATGTAACAGTATTGCCATTAATTGCCAGTGTAAATACTGCAGTTGGCTGGTTTGCCGGGATTGGGGGTTCATCGTTCGGGTTGTCATAATGAACCAGTACAAACCTCCAGTATCCGCCTGGTGTAGCATCACCGGGAGCAAACTTGTAGTTTACTTCAACAATGAGTGTATCGGTTGTCCCGTCATGCAGAGATACCAGGTTGTAGGTAATGCTTTCCTGAGGTACATTGTACTCGAGGTCAGTGCCTACTTTGGATAATCCCAGATATGCGCCGGTTCCGATGAGCTTGAGTTTCGGCATGTCGCCCGTGATCAGTTCGAATGTGTGCTGACCACTAGACCAGGCTGAAACATTTACTCCATCTTTGTTTAACATTGGATCACTGGAAGAAGCGCAGGTATTATTGGATCCGTCAGGATATACTGAACCTTCGGCCCAATAGTCGCCCTTATCATCGAAAACCAGTTTTCCATCGCGGTGGAATGTCCACTCATCGTTAAGCATACAAGGCCTGATGGCAAGTTCGTCGTTGTTGTAGCCCATTGCCCACCAGATCTGTGAGCGGTCAAACGGACCAACTTCCAGCGGGTATTCGCCGGTTGAAACATCGCGGAGCAGCTTCCATGTTTTGGAAGTTTCGCCTACCAGCTTGGTAAGCATTATGTTTGGATCGGCTATGATAACTTGTGCTGTGAACACATCTGTTTCCTTACCATTGGTTGAGGTTGCAGTGAGTGTTACAGTGTAGGTGCCATCAGCAGCATAGGTGTGAACCGGATTTGCCTCTGATGAAGCTGCGGAGTTGTCGCCGAAATTCCATGACAGTGTCGAGAAATTCTGCGATTCATTCGTAAAGGTAACTTTTTTGAAATCAACGTTGTCAATAGCAAATGTGAAACTTGCAATGACTTCCGGATCCGGATCATCCTTCTTACAGGATGTCATGAGGGTAAAAAGCGCCATCACCATAAGGGCGGCACTAAGAAACATGATTTTTTTCATGGCATTTAAATTTAATGATTAGTAATGGTTAAAAATTAATAAAAATATGAGATACAGTGGTTTATTTACATTTATGACGTGTCAAATGGTTGTTTGGAAACTTTTGATGTTGATTTCATGGTTTTAGATTTAGGTTTATTGATTGGTAATTCGGGTTTCGGAAACACGGATAACTGATTTTTCTGAGCCACAACTGATGGTGAAGTCACCTTCTTCTACAATCCACTGATTATTTTCATTTACGAATGAAAGACGGCTGACGGGTATATCAATACGTACAGACTTTTTCTCGCCAGGAGCAATGGATAACTTTGTAAATGCCCGCAGTCGTTTCACTGATGGCGTTAGTGAAGCAAAATGGTCACTACTATACACCTGAACTACTTCCTTACCGGCAACTGTTGATGAATTGGTTACATTGACCGTTAACCTGATGGTGTCTGTAGAGAGGTATTCAGTTTTGTCGGTCTTAAGCTCCGAATAGCCAAAGCTGGAGTAGCTGAGTCCGAAACCAAAGGGGAATTGGGGGTTAAAATGCGTGCCGGTAGGGGAGCCCAACAACTCGAGTTGTTCAGCATGTTTGTGGTAATAGGGTTCGAGGCTATTAGGGTAGCGTGGATAGGTAAATGGCAGTTTCCCGGATGGGTTATGATCACCATAAATGATGGAAGCAATGGCTTCGCCGCCATAGTTTCCAGGAAGGTAAGCGTTAATAATAGCGCTGGCCAGTGGCTCAACCTTGCTTATTATTCTGGGTCGGCCTTGCACCAGCAAAAGCACAACAGGCTTTTTGGCTTCAGATGCAATCCTGATCAGTTCCTGCTGGTTGTCGGATAAGTAAAGATCTTCAAGGTCGCCGGGCTTTTCGGTGTATGAGTTTTCGCCCACACACAGCAGGATGACATCAGACTGAGCGGCCATCTGAGCAAACTGCTTAAGGTTGCCAACCTCTTCTTCTTTGTAATCCATTGTATTTTTGTAGGTTATACCCTCAGCCAGTGTAATTAACCCCGGATTTGCAGCAGTTAATTTTAATGCTTCATACACAGTTTGATACTCTCCGGCGAATTCATCAACCAGATTGCCCAGCCATGAATAGCTCCATCCACCATTGAGCGGCCTCATCAGATTAGCAGCTGGACCACCAACGAGAATCCGGGTGTTTTTGGATAGAGGAAGCAGTCCTTGTTCATTTTTTAAAAGGGTAATGGATTCAAGAGCTGTTTTTCTTGCAAGGCCCTCATGCTGCTCTGAACCAAATTCGGGATAGTTTTTGGCTAAGGTATATGGCTGCTCGAATAACCCAAGTCTGAATTTCACACGCAAGATCCTCCTCACAGCATCATCAATGCGACTCATCGGAACCGAGCCTTCTTTTACCAGTTCTACCAGATGATCGGCAAAAGCAAAATTATAGGGAACCATGGACATATCAATTCCTGCATTGATCGCAAGTTTAACAGCCTCTTTGTGGTCAGGAGTAATTTTATGACGTGTGTGCAGGTACTCGATGTCGGCCCAGTCGGTAACCACGAAACCCTTGAAGCCCCATTCATTTTTCAACAGATCGGTCAACAGGGCTTTGTTGATGTGCGTGGGCAGACCGTTAATCTCTCCTGAGTTAACCATAACAGTAAGTGCTCCTGCGTCAATACCAGATTTAAAAACAGGTGCGTGGTACTCAAATAGTTTGTTGTCGGGTATCCATGCCGGACTTCTGTCTTTGCCACTCAGTGTGTGCGAATAGCCCATAAAATGTTTCAGGCAGGAAGCAATGTGCAGTGGATTAGAAATGTCATTATCATCGCCTTCGTAACCTTTGATCAGGTAGTGTCCCATAACAGCCGAAAGATATGGGTCCTCCCCAAAGGTTTCCCATTGGCGGGGCCAGCGTGGGTCAACACCAAGGTCGAGAACAGGTGAAAATGTCCAGGCAACACCTGCAGCTCTGGTTTCATAAGCGGTTATTCTTCCTGCCTCCTTCACAAGCTGAGGATTCCAGGTGGCCGCCATGCCAATCTGTTGAGGAAAGAATGTTGCTCCATCCACATAACTTGCACCATGGATCATGTCGAGTCCATAGATTAATGGAATTTTTGAAGGTGATGCTTCAAGTGCATAGTCTAATAACTTAGCAATTAGAATATTCCATGTTTCAGGTGTTCTGGCTCTGTTGTTTGCAGTGTTGAGTACCGAACCAATTTTATACTGGACAAAGGCTTTGTAAAGCTGCACAGAATCGAGTTCAACAGGTTCAAAACTGGAATAAACATCTTGTCCTTTCGTCAGAACATCAAGCGTTATCTGCGTCATTTGCCCTACTTTCTCCTCAAGGCTCATTTTTTCAAGCATTGAAGTGATCTGTTGCTCCGTTTCAGGATCAAGACCTGAACCAACAGGGCTTTTCTTTTCAGTGCTGCACGAAAGCATCATGATCACAATTGCTGTTGCCAGAAAGTTCCATGTAATTTGTTTCATAATCAATGATGTTAATCTGTTTTTCAAATAATGTATTTATTCGTTCTGAAATACCCTGATGTAGTCAACTTCCATGATCTGCGGAAAAACAGTTGTTTCGTCAGGATAACCAGGCCAAATTCCACCAACAGCTATATTCATAATGAAAAACTGAGGAAGCCTGAACGAATCAAACACCACCAGTTGGTCATCCACTTCATAAAAAAGATTGTAATCAACGTACCAGCGTATCGAGTTTTCCTGCCAAACAATTGTAAACACATGAAATTTATCATGAAAACTCTGGTTTCCGCTAAGGCTGTAGCTACCTCCTTTGTACCTGTGGCCATTGTCGTAGTAGTGGACAGTTCCGTGTGTTTTAGATTGCTGATGGCCAAGATATTCCATGATATCAATTTCGCCACAGCGTGGCCAGCCAACCTGTGAAAAATTGCCGCCGAGCATCCAGATTGCCGGCCAGATGCCTTGTCCGTATGGCATTCGTGCCCGTATGTCAATTCGACCATAGGTAAATTCTTGTTTGCCTTTTGAGAGCATTCTGGCTGAGAAATAGGAGTTATAGAGTTTCGTTGCCTTGATGTTAAGCTTATCGTTCGAAATAAATGAATTTTCAGCCGAACTTGTATAAACCTGTAATTCATTATTTCCCCAACCGCCTCCTCCTAAATCGTAACCCCAGTTTTGAGTGTTGATTGAAGTACCTGAGAACTCATCATTCCATACCAGCGACATGCCCGGATAATCGAGTGGTGTAATTGTGCCATCATCCAGAAGCTGAGGTGTGAATGTGTCATCATTTTTGATATAAACTCTGAATGAGTTTCTGTCGGCCTGCACACCGGTAATATTGTCCAGCACTACATCAAAGTAATCATCCATTTCAAACAAATCATCACCAATTATATTTACTCCGAGAGTTTTTTCGGTTTGACCCGGTTCAAACACAACACTTTGGTTTACAACCGGATAATAATCCTCATTTGATTTTGCCCATCCGTCTACTGTTGACCAGTCGAAACTTACGGGATTTTCTGTGGGTCCGGAGAGTTTCACCACAATATTCAGTGTCTGACTGCCACTATTCCCTTCCGGAACAAATAAACGCTCAGGTATTTGAAGGGCTGGTATGAAGGGGTCATTATCCTGGATAATTATTTTGCAGATCGGATTGGTGAGTGTGGCATTTTTAATATTAGTAACAATAAGATTGAAAAAGCGTTCGGGTTGATGGGTTTGGTTTCCAAACAATACCAATTCAATTTTCTGGCTCTTTGTGCCTTTTTTGATCAGGGTAGTTACTTCACTCTGAAGCTGGTAATCTTCACCTGATTTTGCTGTTCCATCGGTAAGCGACCATGTCAGGGTTACATCCTTTGGCGTATTCTGATCAAGTGAAAACTCAAATTCAATAATTTGTTCCGTTTCGTCATTCTCTGTGAAAGTTAGCGAAACTGGGATGTTAAGAACAACCTGGATATCATCTGACTTACTGCATGATAAGGAAGTTCCTGATATGAAGGCAATAAAAAGGAGTAAGGATTTCGTTGTTAATTTCATTTTTGTACTATTTGGGGATCATTCTGTAAAAGCGTACATAATCTACTTCCATACTGGCAGGGAATGAAGTATCGTCAATTCCCTGAGCCCCACCCCAGTGGCCTCCCACAGCTACGTTCAGGATTATGTGAAAGCGTTTATCAAAAGGCCATGCCGCGTAACCGGTGCCTTCGTTATAGCTGGTAAACAGGTGCTGTCCGTTGATGTATCCTTTAATTGCAAAGGGTGTCCAGTCAATACGATATACCTGAAAGTTGGTGATTGCCCCTGAAACCTTTCTTGTAGCAGTTTTTTGGTTGTTCAATACCCAGTAATATGCTTCACAGTGTGTACTCATGTGAATAACTTCAGGATCGTATCCAACATGTTCCATGATGTCTATTTCGCCTGATTTTGGCCAACCGCCATATTCCCAATCCGTTGGGAGCATCCAGATTGCAGGCCATGTTCCTTTTCCTGCGGGTACTTTTGCCCTGACTTCGACCCTGCCATAGAGCAAATCGCCTTTTGTACGGCTAACGAGTCTTGTTGAAGTATAAGATTTGCCCTCATAGTCTTCTTTTCTTGCCGTGATGGTCAGGATGCCATTTTCTGACCGGGCATTTTCAATCTGGTCAGTATAGTATTGGAGTTCATTGTTTCCCCATCCACTGCCACCAATGTCGTATCCCCATTTTCCCGGATCAGGCAGACCGTTGTAATCGAATTCATCCTGCCAGAAGGGAGTTTGTTCGAATTCCCAGCCAAGGTCTTGTGGAGGGCCCGGAATGATGATTATGGACTTGTCATTCTGGCCACTGCTGCATCCGATTAAAAAGAGGCTGGAAAGGTAAACTATGATTGTTTTGATACTCATTTCAATTTCAGTAAGGGCTGACCGCCTTTTAGGGCGGCCAGCCTGAATTACTAACCTAAATCACTAATACACAATAGCTTCATTTTTAATAATTTGGATTCTGCAACAGCTTTGTATTGCCAAGTTCTGTGAGCGGAATCGGGAGAATTTCATGTCGGTTAGCAACAAATCCCTTAAATGCCAGGGCTTCAGCTGCTTTTCCGGTACGTACCAGATCGAAGAAACGATGGCCTTCGGTTGCCAGTTCGAGGCGACGTTCGTGATAAATGTTTTCAAGTGTTGCCGGAACAATTGGTAAACCTGCTCTTAACCGCACTTTGTCGAGCCATTGCTGTGCGTCCGAGGGATTGCCCGAGCGCACAAGTGCTTCAGCATGCATCAGATAGGTGTCGGCCAGACGGATTTCAATATAATTATTTGGCCATTCGAGCACTGCATCGCCTCCGCCAGAATTCTGGAAGGCTTTTAGCGGTGCAAATTTCTGCAGGAAATAGCCGGTATTTTGGTATCCTTTTTCATAAACTGCTAGTCCGGCTTTCTCGAGGCTGTCAATGTTGGCAACGGTACCAAGATACCTGTTGCTGCCTTTGAGCAATTCAACCAATTCGGGCAGAATAGGGTTGAAGCCCCATCCAGCCGAGTAAGTAGGTCCGCTATACGCTCTTGGTCCGCAAAGCTGCACAAGCAGGTTTCCTTCACCGGCCGGTGGCCGCGGAAAGTCCCAGTAACCAATAGCTACTGAAGTATGTGTGATTTCAAAAATGGATTCCTTGTTGAATTTGTTGTCGGGTCTGAAAATATCTGCATAGTTTTCGAGCAACTCATAATAAGGTGCTGTATTCACTTCTTCAAAAAGTAAGGCGGCTTCAGCCATTCTGCTTTCATTGTTTTGATACAAAATGACTTTACCCAATAGCGCTTTTGCTGCATATGCTGTCACGCGGCCATTTTCCGAAACCGAAACACTTAAGGGAAGATCAGTAATGGCTTCGTTCAGGTCTTTTTCAATCTGGGCATAAACCTCTTCAGGGCTGACCTGCACGGCAGAAAAGAATTCAGAAGGTGACAATAGACTTGTGAACAAGGGAACATTCCGAAAAAGTCGGACCAGATCGAAATAGTAATACGCCCTAAGAAATTTTGCCTCAGCCTTGAATCGTGCTTTAAGAACTTCGTTCATTGGAACTCCGTCAAGCTTTGATAATAGGGTGTTTGCCCTGTTTACCCCGGTGAAATTCCTTCCCCAGAAACTATCCTGCGGGCCAACAGCTGGTTCAAGTGTGTAGCTGTTCCATGCCTCCCAGGTGATTTGGTCCCCGTAAGAAGCCCCGCCGGCATAGCAATCGTCAGAGGCACTGTTCAATAGCCCAACCTTACTTGCGTAGGTGTTTACCCATTCGGTGCCCAGTGGGTCATAAACCGAAACAAGTCCTGCAAATGCCTCATCAGCATTTTTATAAAAATTGTCCTCAAGAGTGGTTCCTTTTGGTTTTACATCAAGCCAGTCCTTTGAGCAGGAAACAGCAGTAAAAACCAAAACCAGCACTGCAAAATATATCAAATTCCTTTTCATAAATATTTCTCCTTTATATAGTTACATTAACACCAACCATAAATGACCTTGCCTGTGGGTAGAAACCACGGTCGATACCATAACTGCTGCCTCCGATTTCAGGGTCAAAACCTTTATATTTAGTAAAGGTGAGCAGGTTATTGGCGCCAACATATGCCCTTAGCTGCTTCATCCCGATCTTTTTTGATAGTGCAGAAGGAACAGTATATCCTATCTGAACGGTTTTTATTCTGAGGTAGGCTCCGCTGTTTAAGTGGAAGGTAGAAGGATTGCTGAAATTTTTATTTGGATCACCGTTGACAAGCCTTGGATAGGTATTGGAAGTGCCAACACCGGTCCAACGATCCAGTGCATCGGTTGTCCAGTTAGAAGATGGTATATCTAATCTCCTGAGGCCGTTGAACACGTCGTTGCCTGAAACACCCTGAACAAAAATCATGGCATCAAATTGCTTCCAGGCCGCTGCTATCGTAAAACCATAGGAGAAAGTCGGGGTAGGGTCTCCGATAAAGGTTCTGTCATTAGCGTCAATCACACCATCACCATTAAGGTCGGCATACTTGAAGTCGCCGGGCCGGGCGTTAGGTTGCAATAATTCACCATTTTCATTAACGTGTTTTTGAATCTCTCCGAGCGATTGGAATACACCAAGGATATCAAACCCGTAGAATGCACCTATCGGATGTCCAACCATTAACCTGCTGATCTCGTAGGTGCTAGATTGAAAATTCGCTCCGGTTCTGAATTCAACACTTCCCAGGTCAGTGATTTCGTTTTTCAGAAACGAGGCATTCCCTTGTAGATTGAGGTCAACTTGTCCTAACTTTTTCCTGTAGCCGAGTTCAAACTCAACACCTTTATTGGTCATTGAGGCTATATTTGCAATTGGATCTTCAATAGCGCCGACATAAGCAGGCAGAACAAATTTATCAAGCATACCTGTTGTATTTTTGCTAAACAGATCAATTACAATTCTGAAATCGGAGAATATCGTGGCCTCAAAACCTAGATTCAACTGGCTGGTTTCTTCCCACTTAAGGTCAGGATTGGAAGGGGCATTCGGGCTGTAGCCAATTTGATAATTGTCGTAATCAAATGTATAGTTTCGGCCTCCCCCAACAGTAGCCAGATAAAGAAAATCAGCAATATTATCATTGCCATTTACACCATATGATCCTCTGATTTTTAAGAAGTTTACGTAATCATTGGCTTTCCAGAACTCTTCGCGACTGACAACCCATCCGACTGACATCGAAGGGAATACACCATATCGGTTGTTCTTGCCAAACCTTGATGAACCATCACGCCTGACGATACCTGTAAACAGATATTTCTGTTGGTAATCATAGTTTAACCTTGCAAATACCGAACTGATTTTGTGTTCCGGGCTTTCCCAGCCACCGCCAAGTTTTTCGGTATCAATTATATTGTAGTTCATTGAGGCTTCATCGAAGGTGTTAACAGGTAAACCATAAAACCGGGCGTTGGTGCCTCTCGAACTTTCAACAAATGCGCTAACACCAGCTAATGCTGTAAACGAGTGTTTTCCAATAGACCCTGAATATGCTGCAGTGTTCTCCCAGTTCCACATGAGGCCTCTGTTGCTTGACCGGAAAAAGTTGTTTTTGCTGATAAGATTTGCTGCATTCAGGTAATAAACGGGAGTGAAACTTTCATCACCCCAAAATGCAAGCTTTGTACCCAGGTCTGATCTGAACACAAGTCCGTCAATTGGCTCCAGTTCAGCAAAGAAGTTGCCTACAAAATTGTCAGACCAACCGTAATTGCCTTGCCTGGTAGCTATATAGGCGAGCGGATTGGTCATTTCCTGCACAACATACTGACTGATGGCATACGGATTACCATTTTCATCCCTAACTACAGGATTTGTAGAGTAGGGTGAAGCATTGGCAATATTGGGATCTGTAATGATTACTGGTGTCACAGGGTCGAGGTTTATGGCTGAAGATAGAGGCCCGCCATACTCGCTGTTTACATTCAAAGCACCTTTGCTTTTAATATGTGAGTAACCAAAATTATTGCCGATTCTGAGGTATTTGTTTACTTCGTGACTTGTGTTGAGGCGAATTGAAAGCCTCTTGTAGTGCGAAATGGATGTGGCAACGATTCCTTCCTGATCGAAATATCCGATAGAAGTATAATAAGCCGATTTCTGATTGCCGCCGGCTACACTCAGTTCATGGTTTTGTATCCTTGCATTGTCGTTGAAAATGGTAGCCTGCCAATCCGTTCCTTCTCCAAGTGCCGACGGATCAGCAAAAATCTCAGGCAAGCCTGCATTCTTTGCTGCTTCGTTTCGCAGCAATGCATAGTCTCTGGCATTCAGAAGGTCAAGTTTTTTTGCCGGAGCCTGTGTGCCCGCATAAGCGTTATAACTGATGCTCATGCCAGGTGCTGTCCCGCTTTTTCCTTTTTTAGTAGTAACAATGATAACTCCGTTTGCAGCTCTGGTTCCGTAGATTGCTGCTGATGCGGCATCCTTGAGCACTTCCATTGACTCAATATCGGCAGTATTCAGAAAGTCAAGGCCACCTATATCTATAGGTACACCATCAATCACATAAAGTGGATCGCTGACATTGATGGATGTAGTGCCCCTGACACGAACTGTAGAACCTGCTCCGGGTTGTCCCGAACTGGCTGCAATTGTTATACCTGAAGTTCGTCCTTGTAAGGCCTGTTCAATTCGTGTGATAGGCATGTTCTTCAAATCGCTTCCTTTCACACTTGAAATTGCTCCGGTCACAACACTCTTTTGCTGCACACCATAACCCACCACCACATACTCTTCGAGCTGAAGAGCCGATGGGGTCAGGGCAAAATTCAATGTGAGTTTTTGCCCGGGGCTTAATTGAACGGTTTGTTTAAAAGAGTTGTACCCAATGAATCTGGCTTCAAGTTCATAGGTGCCTTGACTTAATGGCAAACTGTATTCTCCATCGAAATTGGATACAGTTCCTGTTAGCGTGCCCGAAATGATTACATTAGCGCCTGGCAATGGCTCATTGGTCGCTTTATCGGTGATTATTCCGGTAACAATCGATTGCTGTCCGAAAAGATTAGCCGATAACATGCAGGTAAACAGCACAATAAGACGTAAATGTCTTTTCATAGAAAGTAATTTTGGTTAGACCTTGGTACTAAAATTCTAAATCGTAGACCAATATTACATAATAAATCAACCTTAATGCAAGTTTTTATTTACATCACGTTTACATCGAATTAACATTAAATTTACATCATAACTACATCTTGAGTTAGATAGAATAAAGATAATGAGATATATAGCATTTTAAAATGTGTTACAACAAGTATTGTAAAGCCATTAACTTTTTTAAGGGGAAAGTGCGGTAGAATGCAATCGGTTGAATTTAGGATGAAGCTTACCAAATAATCGGAACCGGCAACTGTCAAAAATTCATCAGATAGTTAATCAGGTTATCCTCGCGGTCAAGATTTAATTTCTTGCGCAGCCGGTACCGTCCTATTTCGACGCCGCGTATGGAGATGTTCATCAATGGGGCAATTTCCTTTGTGGAAAGGTTCATTTTCAGGTAAGCGCAAAGCCTGAGTTCCCGTGGCGAAAGATCAGGATGTTTTTCTTTCATTCTGCTTATAAAGTCCTGATGCACATCGTCAAAGTAATGTTCAAAGAGCTCCTGAAACTTCTCGCTTTTTAATTCCTTGTTTATTTTAGAGATAACCGGGTCAATTTCAGGCTTTATTGAATGAGACGATTGTTTGTCAATGATGCTGTTGAGCTGGTTTTTGATGCTGTTCAGGATTTTGTTTTTATGGATCAGGTGGAGGGTTGTGTTAGCGAGTTCCTTGTTTTTATGGCTTATTTCATTACGAAGGCTCTCATTACGAAGTTGAACAATTTCCTTTTCGGCTTCCAATGCCTTTTCTTTGTAGGCACTTTCCTTCTCTTTCAGCTCTTTCTCGTGCTTTTGCTGTTCCCTGAGCCTTGTTTTAATAATTCTTCTGTGAATAAAAAACAGATTTCCGGCCAGAATCAGGATAAAAAAAGCTGTGTAGATTCCAAAAGCCAGTTTTGACCTGTAAAACGGAGGCTCTATGATAAACGAATAGGAATAGATCAGGTCACTGCTGTTCATCAGGTTGTTGACCTTTACTTCAAATATGTATTCTCCCTCATTAAGGTTTGTATATTCCTTATAAGTGCTTTTATCCCACAACGACCAGTTTTTGTCAAAACCATTCAGCCTGAATGCAAAAGTTGTATGGTCAGCAGCATCAAATGCCGGGCTTGCAAATCTGAACGATACTGAGTTCAGGTGGAATGGTATCCTCATAATTCGCTCCGGTTTGTTCAAAGATTCTGCTTCAAAAATTTTATATGTGCTGTCTTTGCCATAAAAGTTGATTTCTCTGAAAAATACATTGATCCGCTTGTTGTAGTCTTTCTTAAAATGCGGGTCGTAGTGAAGCAGCCCTTTTTGTGATCCGATGAAGACATTTCTGTTATCAAACACATGGACGCTTTCATACGATTCAATCAACATTGGGTTGATTCTTTTGAATGGAGCTGTAATCTGAGTATATTTTCCGTCTTCAAGCAATCGCATAAGTCCCATGCTGCCAAACGAAAAGTACCAAAGGTTTCCACCGGCATCCGGATATAGGTTGTCAATGGCTGGCTGATCATTGAAAATGTTATTGATTTTTTCTGCAGGAATAAACACTTTGTTGTCTTTATCAAATGCAAAGAATCCCTTTTTTGAGCTGAAAACTATTTCCTGATTGATGCGCATAACGTTGTAGGGCAATTCGGGGGGAAGGCCATGAACATGGTTATAAAGCTCGACGTTTTTTGCTTTTCTCAGGTCTTTGGAGAGCTCAACCTTGAAAATACCCCTGTAACCATGTGCAATCCAAAAAGTTGTATCCGTTTCCTGCAAAAAACTTCGACTCGACTCTTCAAAATCCTCAACCTTCCATATTTTCTTCCAGGAGTTTCCTTCTCTGGCCAGTATCGAAAAACCTGCATATGTACCTGCAATAATAGTGTCAGACTGACCCATATGGGTTGTGAAAGACCAGTAGCCCCTTTCTTCAGTTATGCGAACTGCCTTATTGTCCTGAATATGAAAACAACCGAAATTATGTCCGCAAAGTAGCTGCCCATCAATAATATGCAGATTCCATACTTGCCCCTCTGTTCCAGGTATCAGTTTAAAATCAGCCTGATCATTTTTCGAATTGTCCAATGAATTCAGGGGTGCTGAAAACAATCCCTGATTGGTTCCTACGTACAAATAATTGTTGTAAACAATAGATGCATAGGTGCTTTCGATATGAAAGTTATAGTCATAAATGGTTAGCGGAGAATTAATTTCGAGATAGTCAATACCATTGTCAAGGCCAAGCCACAAATTTCCCTGACGGTCTTCATACACACTCAGAATGGTGTTGTTGAGCAAGCCCTTGTAACGGTTGATATGCTGCAGGATTTCACCCTTGTTGTTCGCCAGATAAACCCCGTTTTGTATTGATCCAAAAGCAAAATAGCCGTTGCTGAGACCGATACCGGAAAATACAGTATTTTCCTTTAGCATCTCATTTACTTTTGTGTTCCAGGGTGCCAGGCTTTTGCCATCAAAAACAAACAAACCGTCATTTATGAACCCAATTAACAATCTGTTGGCATCTAATGGTATCATACACCTAATTTCATTCCGGGCGAAGAGTTTATCGTCGCTTACAGGGATCAAAGCGTCCTGCATTAGATAAAACAGGCCCTTTTCAACATCCGAAACAAATAGTTTTCCGGAAGCGGTGAATGAGTGTCCAAAGGTTGAGAAGGGTTCGATAACGCTAATTTTGCCTTTGTTGAATGTAAACAGGTACTTAAACGACTGAAAAACGATTCCTTCAGCTGTGGAGTGAATCTTCCAGATTTCGTCACAGTTGTGGTACTTTCGTTCAGTAATGGGGATAAGCGAATGATACGCAAGTTTACCGTTCGCATCTGGATAGAAATAGCCAAACTGTTCGAATGCCCCAATGAAAATGGTGTCACCTATCGCCATTACCGACCGTACAATGGTGTTGTTCGGTACTGCATATAATTGCCAGTGCTGCCCGTCGAATTCGAGCAAACCATCGTTGTTGGCAACATACAGATATCCTTTACTGTTTTGTGTCATGCCCCAGTTTTGGGTACCAGCCTTGTACACCGAACGTGGATAATTATGAATCAGGGGAACACCAGTTCTCTTGATTTCAGTTGACACAACAACCAGAAATGTCATTACAAGTACAAAACAGAAAACAAATCTTTTTACATCCATGGCAGGTACTGGTTACCTAATTATCTCCCAATGTGATTCAGATTCCAAATGTAGTAATCAATTTCGAATGAATGTCCAGATTTTCTGGTAAGTTGACTTAACAATTCTTCACTTTATGGCATCAGCCCTGTTGCGGATTAAAAGTATTGTTCTTAAACGGAATAATCTCCACTCTGTTGTTATTGGTTGAACACAATGAATGAATATGTTAATGTACATTAATACATGTAATTAAGGTGTTTTCGTCCGGATTGTATGAACGGTCTTTTTAAGTATTATCACAGACATGATGGCAGCTAAGTGATTGTTTAAAACACTGCAAGGATCAAGACTGCCAGCCATGACAGCTTGTTTGTACCCATCAGAGTTGACTAAAAGATACAGATATATAGGCATATATAGATAGTTGCGGACTTTGCCTTTAGGATAAAAATGTGTAATTTAAAACGATTCTAAATTTTGACCTTGTGTCATTTGAGGCGAAAAACAAGCTAATTTTGCTGTTAATTAATTCACAACTAAGCATTGTATCCTGATATTGAAACATTAAACACCTTCACTATTCATGAAAGACACTGTTAAACAAATCGTTGAGAAGTACAGCAAGGACCAGACACGCCTTATGGACATTCTGATTGATACTCAGGAGGCCTTTGGTTATATCAGTGGCGAAGCCATTGGTGTGATGGCAGGGATGCTGAACATGTCGAAAGTTGATGTGGAACAAACAATCAGCTTCTACCACTTCTTCAGCACCAAACCCAGAGGCGAATATGCTATTTATCTGAACGATAGTGCCGTGGCACATATGTTTGGTCGTCAGGCGGTAAAAGAAGCATTTGAAAAGGAAACCGGCATCAGATTCGGTGAAGTAACACCCGATGGAAAGATCGGACTGTTCAACACTGCATGTATTGGTATGAATGATCAGGAGCCGGCTGCGATTATCAATAATAAGGTGTTCACCAGGCTTACTCCTTATCGGGTGAGCGAAATCATACGCTGCATCCGGAAAGGTTGCAAGGTTGATGAGTTGATCAACGAAAGCTACGGTGACGGAAAAAATCAGCTTCCCAGCCTCAGGGCGATGGTTTCGAGTAATATTCGTCGCAAGGGTATGATTCTTTCCGATGATTATATTTATGGAACTGTGGTTAGTGAGGTACTGCCGGGCATGTCGCCAGAGGCTGTGATTGCTGAAATAAAGCATAGTCATATTCGCGGTCGTGGTGGAGCTGGTTTTCCGACAGGACTTAAATGGGAATTCTGCCGCCGTTCAAAAGGCGATAAACATTATGTCATTTGTAATGCAGATGAGGGCGAACCAGGCACATTCAAGGACAGGGTAATCCTCACCGAAAAGCCTGAATTGGTCTTTGAAGGAATGGCTATAGCCGGTTATGCAATAGGCGGTGATGAAGGAATACTCTACCTCCGTTATGAATACCGCTATATGAAAGATTATCTGGAGCAAGTGCTTGACGATATGCGGTCTAAAAAATTCCTTGGTAAGAATATTGCCGGTATTGAAGGCTTTGATTTCGATATAAGGATTCAGTTCGGTGCAGGGGCTTATGTATGCGGCGAGGAGTCAGCCCTCCTCGAATCGCTCGAAGGAAAAAGGGGCGAACCCCGCGACAAACCGCCTTTCCCCGTCGAAAAAGGATACCTCAACCAGCCCACCATCATCAATAATGTTGAAACTTTTGCCACAGCTGTACGCATCATCCAGAATGGCGGAGAGTGGTTTACACAATTTGGCACTGAAGATTCAACAGGAACCAAGATTCTGAGTATTTCGGGTGACTGTATGTTCCCGGGAGTGTATGAAGTCAACTGGGGATTCAATGTGGAAGATATGTTGAATATGGTTGGCGCTTACGATGTGCAGGCTGTTCAGGTAGGCGGCCCTTCGGGTACACTTATCGGTCCGGATGAATTTAACCGGACATTGGGATATTCCGACCTGTCAACCGGCGGTTCCATGATCATTTTTGGCAAGCAAAGAAACCTGCTCAGCGACGTAGTGCTTAACTTCATGGAGTTTTTTATCGAAGAATCATGCGGATCGTGCAGCACTTGCCGCAATATGACACAGGTTATGGCCAATAAACTCAAGAAAATACTTCGTGGCAAAGGTGTTTCGAAGGATCTGGATGAGTTGCGCTCATGGGGAAAGGTACTGCAGGCCAGTCGTTGCGGACTTGGACAAACAGCCGGTAATCCCATCATCAGCAGCCTGAAAAATTTCCGTCATTTATACGACAATCTGATCCAGAAAGACAAAGAATTTGATGAAGGATTCGATATGGTTGCTGCTGTTCAGGATTCGTGCAAATATGTCGGCAGGGTACCTAATTTCAACCACCATTAATTCAGTTTAAAACAGAAAAATCATTGAATATGAGCAACCTGATAAAATTCAAGATCGATGGCGTTGAGTGCATGACCGAGCGAGGAAAATTCATCGTGGAAGCAGCCCTCGAAAACGGTATCTTTATTCCAACCCTATGCAATATGCCGGGAGTAAAACCAAAAGGTTCCTGCCGCATTTGTACCGTCAAAATTAACGGACGGCTTATGACATCATGCACCACACCGGTTGCAGATGGCATGGAAGTTGAAAGTAATTCACAAGAAATCAACGAATTGAGGAAATCAATCATTGAATTGTTGTTTGTGAGCGGCAACCATTTCTGCCCGGCCTGCGAAAAAAGCGGCAACTGCGAACTTCAGGCATTGGGCTATCTGTACCAAATGATGGTTCCGCGATATCCCTATGAGTTTCCGCTTCGCGAGGTGGATGCTGATTCACCTTACATTATCAAGGACCAAAACCGCTGCATCCTGTGCAAAAGATGCATTAAGACCATAAAAGACGGTCAGGGAAGATCACTTTTTGCCTTCCGTGACAGGGGTCATAGGCTCGAAGTGGTGCTCGACAAAGAACTTGCTGCAGAGATGAGCCCCGAATTGGCTGAACTGGCAATGAAAAATTGTACTGTTGGTTCGATTTTAGTCAAAGAGAAAGGCTTTGTTGAACCGATTGGCAAGCGCAAATTCGACAAGGTCGCCATAGGTAGTGATATAAAACTTTAATTCAGGAGGAATGTACCATGAGTAAACCAGTAATAGCAACAACATCCCTGGCAGGCTGCTTTGGCTGCCATATGTCAATACTCGACATTGACGAACGAATCCTTCAGCTAATTGAGTTGGTTGAATTCAATAAGTCGCCGGTTGACGACATCAAAACTTTTACCAAACCCGTTGATATTGGCATCATCGAAGGTGGCTGCTGCAACAGCGAGAATGTTGAGGTGCTCAAATCATTCCGCAAGAACTGCAAGATCCTGATTTCGCTGGGCGAATGTGCCATCATGGGTGGTTTGCCTGCGCTTCGTAACGGGATTCCGATTGAGGAGTGTTTACACGAAGCTTACATCGGCGGACCTACAGTAGGATTGAACAAAATGGGGATTATGCCCAACGATGATGAGCTTCCCATGCTTCTCGACAAGGTTTATCCATGTCATGAAATTGTGAGAATAGATTACTTCCTGCCAGGATGTCCTCCCAGGGCTGACCTGATCTGGGATGCCCTTGTTGCCCTCATCACCGGCGACCCGATGAAACTGCCTTATGAAGTTGTGAAATTTGACTAACTCAATCCCAAACAAGAAGCCATGACAAGAAAAATAACCATCGAACCCGTTACCCGTGTTGAAGGCCACGGCAAAGTGACCATCCACATGGACCATCAGGGAAACATACAACAAACACGACTGCATATTGTCGAATTCAGGGGCTTTGAACGTTTTGTTCAGGGAAGACCCTATTGGGAAGCTCCGGTGCTCGTTCAAAGACTTTGCGGTATTTGTCCGGTAAGCCATCATCTGGCTGCGGCCAAAGCGCTTGATGTGATTGTGGGAGCCGGAACAGGAGAAGGCCTGACAGCAACAGGTGAAAAGATGCGCCGTTTGATGCACTATGGCCAGTTTTTCCAATCTCATGCCCTGCATTTTTTCCACCTGAGCGCACCCGATTTCCTCTTTGGATTCGATGGCGATCCTGCCATCAGAAACATCATCGGAATTGCACTTACCAAGCCTGACCTCGCGGTTCAGGGTGTGATGATGCGTAAATTCGGTCAGGAAATCATCAGGGCCACAGCAGGTAAAAAAATCCACGGAACAGGTGCTATTCCCGGCGGTATCAACAAAAACCTTAGCATTGAAGAACGCGATGAGTTCCTTAAAGGAGCCGATCCGCTCAATGCCGATAAAATGGTAAGCTGGGCTCAGGATGCCCTTGAGTTCTTCAAATACTATTACTCCGCAAACAAGGAAATGATCGACGGCTTCGCACATTTCCCCAGCAACCACCTGAGCTTAGTGCGCAAGGACGGTGCACTCGACTTGTATCACGGAGTGTTGAGGGCTGTGGATACTGATGGAAAGAAAATACTTCATGATATAGATTATCAGGAATATACAAACTACATCGAAGAAGAAGTCCGCAGTTGGAGTTATATGAAATTCCCCTATCTGAAATCAATCGGTAAGGAGAACGGCTGGTATAGGGTTGGCCCTCTTGCACGTTTGAATACAATTGATTTTATACCGACACCATTGGCGCAGAAGGAGTTTGAAATCTACAAAGCACTCACCAACGGTAAACCAAATAACTACTGCCTCCATACACACTATGCCCGCCTGATCGAAACATTGCATGCTGCCGAAATGATCCGCGAACTGCTTAATGATCCAGATCTGCTTGGTAACGAACTTGTTACAAAAGGAACCAAACAGAAAGAGGGCGTTGGCCTTGTGGAAGCACCACGAGGAACCCTTTTCCATCACTACCGGATCAACGACAACGATCAGATCGAAATGGCAAACCTTATTGTGTCCACAACGAATAACAATGAGCCCATGAACCGATCGGTAAATCATGTTGCCAAGGCTATTATGACCGGCAAGGAAATCATTACCGAAGGTATGATGAATTCGGTGGAAGTAGCTATCAGGGCTTACGATCCTTGTCTGAGCTGTGCCACACATGCCTTAGGCAAAATGCCCCTTGAAATTTCATTGTACGACCAGGACAATAACCTCCTCGATAAAAAGAGAAGTTAGCATACATGACCCGGCATCAACGAATTTTAATCTACGGGTATGGAAATCCCGGACGGCAGGACGACGGTCTGGGCGCTGCCTTCATCAGTAAGATGGAGGAATGGCTCAAACATAATCCAGTGCCCGGAATCAACCTCGATTGCAACTACCAGCTGAATATCGAAGATGCCGAGCATATTGCCCATAAGGACCTGGTTATTTTTGTTGATGCCTCTCAGGAAGAGATCGAAAGCTTCAGTTTTTCAGCCATTAACCCTTCTGATGCCCGCGTTGAGTTTACCATGCACGCCGTGTCACCTGCCTTTGTAGTTGACCTGTGCCGCAAAATGTTCCATCGGGCACCAGAAGCCTACCTGCTTCATATTAAAGGGTATGAATGGGATTTTTCCGAAGTGCTTAGCGAATTGGCAACACGCAACCTCGAGGCTGCCTTCAACTTTATCACAGGCATAATCAAAAACAAGCAATCCTTTGATTCAGCATTATTATTAAAACAGGATTAAACATCTAACACTTAGCATCATGAATCTCAAAACAAAGTACATGGGGGTTGAACTCAAAAACCCTGTCATTGTAAGCAGTTCAAAGCTTACCGGTACTATCGAAAACATACGCTCCTGTGCAAAAGCCGGAGCAGGAGCCATTGTCCTGAAATCCTTATTTGAAGAGCAAATCATTGCTAAAGCAAAAGGCGGTTTGAAGCGCAATGACATGTATTTCTGGTATCCCGAAGCTTCGGACTATGTTGTGAAAATTTCCAAAGGCAGTGGGGTTAAGGAATATCTGAAGCTAATTGAACAGGCCAAAAAGGAAACTGATATTCCGGTTTTTGCCAGCATCAACTGTGTTAGCCCGGTTGAATGGCCTTCGTTTGCCGCACAAATGAAACAGGCCGGTGCCGATGGAATAGAACTGAACATTGCCATTTTCCCTTTCGATAAGCACATGAGCAGCCAACATATTGAAGATACTTATGTTGAAATCCTTCAGGCAGTAAAAAAAGAGGTGGATTTACCCGTTGCAGTCAAGATCGGGCCATATTTCACCAACATGATGGCAATGACCTGGCGTCTGGCAGAAGCCGGCGCTGATTCACTGGTTCTGTTCAACCGTTTTTATAACCCTGATGTGGACATTGCTACCATGAAAGTTGTGTCGGATAACGTGTTCTCCAGTCCTGATGAAAAATCCATCCCGATGCGTTGGATTGCCCTCCTCAGTGCAGGAAACATCCCCTGCGACCTGGCTGCAAATACCGGAATCCATTACTCCATAGGTGTTGCCAAACAATTGCTGGCTGGTGCGACCACAGTACAGCTTTGTACAACCCTGTATCAGAATGGGATACCCTATCTGGCTGATATCCTTAAGGGACTTGAAGAATGGATGAAAAAACATGGTTATAAAACAATTGACGATTTCAGGGGGCTTGTTAACAAACATCCCGAAAATACAGCAGCATTTGAGCGCATTCAGTATATGAAGCGCAATTTTGAATAGTTCAGGCCCGAACCAAACCTGATATAACGTCCCGGCAAACACCGGGACGTTTTTATTTTACCTGACCGAATTATCAGTTTGAAATTCTGATGGTATTCTGTGATTTTGTAGAAATCCTTCTCATTTAATATCAATATGTTATGATTTGTATATCACTTTGGGTAGTCTGAAATCCCATCCGTGGGCTATTTAGTATTAGCTTTGCCATCCTGAATCAGGAAACGAGACCAACATTTGATGAATTATCTTTCTGCTGACAATCTTTCCAAACATTTCGGCGATAAAACGCTTTTCGAGCAGATTACACTTGGATTGGCAAAGGGCGACAAAGTGGCCCTCATTGCGCCCAACGGTTCCGGAAAAACAACTCTGATGAGGATGCTTGCCGGAAAAGAGGAGTCTGATTCGGGGAAGGTGAGTACAGCGTCAGGCCTGCGAATAGCATTTCTGGAACAACAGCCAGTGTTTGAAGAGCATTTAACAGTAAACCAGTTGATTCAAGGCTCACATACCCATGTGCTGACAGCCATAAGGCAATATGAGCGGGCTTTGGAATTAAGCAGGGATAACACGGATACCAGAGGTTTGTCAGATGCTACAGCTCTAATGGATAAATTAGGCGCATGGGATTACGAACGAAGGTTGAAACAATTGCTTGATCGTTTTTCGATCAGAAAACTCGACTCGGCCATTGCTACTTTTTCAGGTGGTCAAAAGAAACGTCTCGCACTGGCACTTGCTTTGCTCGATGAACCTGATCTGCTCCTGCTTGATGAGCCAACAAACCACCTCGATATTGACATGATTGAATGGCTGGAGAAATACCTGAAGCAAACGCATGTCACCTTTCTGATGGTCACCCACGACCGGTATTTCCTCGACAGGGTATGTAACTGTATCTTTGAGCTGGCTTTTGGTACCCTTTATGAACATCGCGGAAATTATTCATATTACGTGCGCAAGAGTAATGAACGTGAAGAAGCTCTGAGTGTAGAACGTGAGAAAGCAGGCCAGTTGCTTAAAAAAGAACAGGAATGGATGCGCCGAATGCCCAAGGCACGGACAACCAAATCGAAAAGCCGGATTGATTCCTTTTACGACCTAAAGGAAAAGGCCGGTCAAAAACGGCTGCAAAAGCAAATCAGCCTCAACACACATATGAGCAGGCTGGGAAGTAAGATATTGGAGCTCAAAGATGTAAGTAAGTCGTTTGGTCCAACCACCATACTTTCAGGACTTGATCTGATGTTCAACAAGGGCGATCGCTACGGTATTATTGGTAAAAACGGGGTTGGAAAAACCACTTTTCTAAACCTGATCAGCGGTAAAATGCAGCCTGACAGCGGCCAGGTCATAAGTGGTGATACAGTAGTGTATGGCTATTTCTCACAAGAATCGGAATTAGGCGACGAAAGCAGAAAGGTGATTGATGTTGTGCGCGATATAGCCGAGGTTTACTCTCAGCCCGGACAAGGCACTTCAACAGCGTCACAGATGCTTTTTCGCTTTCACTTTCCGGCATCCATGCACCATCAGCCCGTTGCCTTGCTCAGTGGCGGCGAAAAACGGCGGCTGTTGTTGTTGATGGTGCTTCTGCAGCAACCAAATTTTCTGATCCTTGACGAACCTACCAACGACCTCGATATACCCACGCTGGAAGCTCTGGAAGATTTCATCCGTGATTTTAAGGGTTGCCTGATTGTTGTTTCTCACGATAGATATTTTATGGATGAAGTTGTGGGTCAGCTGATTGTTTTCGAAGGATCGGGCGTGATACGGGGCTTTGTTGGAAACTACAGCGATTATCGCGATTGGCTGGACGAACAGGAGAAGGTTGAAGGCAGTGCACAGGATAAGGTTCAGGTGCAAATAGATAAGACTCGTAAATCGCTTCCGAAAAAGAGAAGTTATAAGGAACAAAAAGAATACGAGTTGCTGGAGCAGGAGATAGCATCGCTCGAGCAGGAAAAGAGCCGGCTTGAACTGGAACTCAACTCAGCCTCTGAAGATTATCAGAAACTCGAACAATGTTCTAAACGAATTGAAGAAGTTATCGGCCTCATTGATGAAAAATCGTTTCGATGGCTTGAATTAGACGAATTGGGATAAAACTTTAAAACCAACAATATGAATTCTTTACAATCATCAGAAGAAAGACTGCTACATTTTGTGGCTGAAGTACATGCTTCAGCTCAGGTATGGCTGCTACAGGCCGATTCAGGAATGTTTGCTATGCTCGAGGACGAAAACGGGCAGTCGTACCTTCCTGTATGGGAATCATCAACGGCAGCAGGCACTGCAGCAGTAGCCGATTGGGAAGGCTATCAGCCTGCGGCAATGGATATGAAGGAATTTAATCAATGGCTTCACGAGTTGGATGAAGATGGTATTTTGCTTGGTGTTAGTCCGGATGAGCATGGTAAAATTTTGCCATTTAAGGGAGAAGTACTCCGTAACCTTCTGAACCCACTTTAGGGTTCTTTACTTTCGGAAAACAAGATTGACAAAAGTTTAAGCAATATTGACTCTGAACAATTTCTTGCTGTTTGTGTTTGATGCAAAAAGACTAAGATGACCTACGATAACCCTGTTTTTCAGGACTATCATATTCCGGGGGTGAGCCATATCAGGGCAACAGACGCATTGGATATTGTGCGTAATGGGCTTGCTTTTCTGGTGGATGTGCGTGAAGATGAAGAATTAGCGCTTGGTAAACCTATGATAACGGCAGGATATTATCATTGTCCCCTGTCGCGTTTCATGCAAGCGAAAGAGCAACTTCCCGAGCAGGGAACACTTATATTTATGTGTGCCCACGGCATCAGAAGTATTCAGGTTGCAGCATGGTTCAGGCAGCAGGGTAGGGAGGACGTACTGAATCTTGATGGTGGGTTTGCAGCAGTCTGATCTGCTGTATTGTTTCCTTAATTAATACCGCCACTTATTGGCCAGCCAAACCAGCGACAGCATCACCGGCACTTCCACAAGGACACCAACCACGGTGACCAATGCCGCGGGACTTTGTAGTCCAAACAAGGCAATAGCCACAGCAACAGCAAGTTCGAAGAAGTTGCTGGCACCGATCATAGCCGAAGGCGAACAAATCGCATGGGGCAGTTTGAGTTTTCTGCCGGCAAACCATGTAATAAAAAAGATGAAGTAGGTTTGCAGGGTCAGTGGAATAGCAATGAATAGTATGATCAGCGGGTTGTTCAAGATGTTGATACCCTGAAAAGCAAAAAGAAGCAGCAGGGTCAAAAGAAGCGCTAGTATGCTCACAGGTTTGAGTTTGGGTAGAAAAACTTTCTTGAACCACTCTTCGCCATGCGAACGGATAAGTATTCGGTTGGTGATGTATCCGGCAATCAGCGGAATAACAACAAAGATCACGATACTTGCGGCTAAGGTTTCATAAGGTATGCTGATGTCGGTTATCCCGAGCAACAGGCCAACAATGGGCACAAAAGCCACCAGAATGATCAGGTCGTTGACCGAAACCTGTACAAGTGTGTAGTTAGGGTCGCCATCGGTGAGGTACGACCACACAAACACCATTGCCGTGCAGGGCGCAGCCCCAAGCAGTATGGCGCCTGCAATGTATTCGCCCGCCATTTCGGGAGTGATAAAGGCAGCATAGATTTTGGTAAAGAAAATCCACGCAAAAAATGCCATAGTAAATGGCTTGATGAGCCAGTTAACCACCAATGTCAATACTAATCCTTTTGGTGTTTTACCAACATTTTTTATGCTGGAGAAATCAACCTGCAGCATCATGGGATAAATCATGGCCCAGATCAGTATGGCGATAGGAATGTTCACTTTGTATAATTCAAGTGAACTGAGCCACTGCATATTATCACCGGCAAAATGTCCGATCAGGATGCCGCCGCCAATACACAAGGCAACCCAAAGACTCAGGTACTTCTCGAAAAATCCGATTTGCTTCTTGGTTTTCATATGTATGTTTTATTTTTGATTATTAACAACTTTCACAGCCACAGTCAGATAATGGCTTCTCTGCATACACGGTGATGCTGAAAATGCCGGTACCACTTTTTTTGAATGCATCAAGGGCTTGTGGGTCGAGATAATCGGACAAAATCTCATCAGGCACGTTCACCTGTTTTTCTTTTTGCACCTTGATATTGGTCAGGCAGACCGATGCCATTATCTTGAGGTATTCATCCATTTCGATGGCACCTGAAACGCAACCTGCGTAGAGTTCGGCGGCTTCCCTGATTTGGGCAGGCAGCTGTCCTTTGACCACTACATCCGACACTGAAAGGTGTCCGCCAGGCTTGAGCACACGGTATATCTCGCTGAATGCCTTTTGTTTGTCGGGGACAAGGTTGAGTACGCAGTTGCTGATGACCACATCGGCTTTGTTGGCGGTAACAGGCATTTTTTCGATATCTCCCAGCCTGAAGCTCACATTGGTAAAACCCAGTTTGCGGGTATTTTCGCGTGCTTTTTCGATCATGGCTTCGGTCATGTCGATGCCAATAACTTCACCGCTCTCACCGGTCAGGGAACGGGCAACAAAACAGTCGTTTCCGGCACCCGATCCGAGGTCAATCACTGTGTCGCCTTCCTTGATCAGTGCAAATTCGGTCGGCAGTCCGCAGCCAAGGCCGAGGTCGGCATCGGCAACATAGCCTCCCAAGTGGCTATAGCTTTCGCTGAAAATGCTGTAATCCACTGTGCTGCAGCAGCCGGTGGCGCCGCAGCAGGAGGATTCGTTTTGTTCTTTGCTTTGTAAAGCGATTTCGCTGTATTTCTCTTTTACGAGAAGTTTTAGATCTTCGGGTTTCATGGGTTTATGCTTTGATGTATTCCTGATAAAACTTAAAAAAATCGTTTTTGATTTCGTCTCTTACGCGGCGAAAAACAGACATAATTTCTTCTTCGGTTCCTGTTGCTTCGGCCGGATCATCGAAACCAATATGAAGGCGCTTGCCTACTGTACCGGTAAATGCGGGGCAGCTTTCGTTAGCACCGCCACAAACGGTGACCACGAAATCGAAGGGCTGATCAATGAATTCATCAACCGTTTTTGGGTAGTTGCCGCTGATGTCAATCATTGCTTCCTGCATCGCAAGAATAGCCTTTGGATGAACGCGGGTTGAGGGGCTGGTGCCGGCTGAATGAACTTCCAGCTTGGGGTCGAATGATTTCAGAAAGCCCTCGGCCATCTGACTGCGGCATGAATTGCCAGTGCACAAAATTAGAACTTTCATAGCGTACAACTTGGGTTTTTATGGTTTAAAATACTAGAAAAGAATTCGTTAAACTGTTCTGATACAGCATTGATTTTTGCATGGTCGAGGCAGTAACTAATTTTCACGCCTTCGATTTCACCTTTAATGAGGCCGGCATTTTTGAGTTCGCTCAGATGCTGGGAAACAGTAGTGCGGCTCAGTGGAATTTCGTTGCTGATGTCGCCCGAGATGCAACACTCGGTTTCGGCCAGGAATTTGAGGATGGCAAGCCGGGCAGGATGCGACAAAACGCGCGATAAAACGGCAAGTTCCTGCTCCTGAAAAGTAAATTGTTCGGTCTTTCTCATGGACTTATGTTTTATGACGCAAACATACGACATATTTCTGTGACAAGTGAAAAATTAAGTTAAGTTTTTGTAAAGTATGCTGGCCATAATAAAAGAAAGGCATATAAATTGGTTTTTTGATTATCAGACATTTCTTTTCATCGCAGAGTATATACATATCATCGTGGAATTTGAACTCATGAATGACGACCAATGCTTTATTATTCATAACTGACTTTTGAATGGATAAGGGTTGTTTAGTATGTGCTCATTCATTTTTTAATGGAAAGAGTCGGTGCAAAAAGTTGATGAACAAAAGGGCTGCCTTTTGCATCAATATGTTTAGGTGTCATAACTGGTAATGAAATTTCTTATGTTTGCCATTCACTAATATCTTTTCAATATGATGGCTGCAGAAAAAGATTTGTTTGATTGGTTTTTTGAAATCTGGCAATACCATCTGTTTCATTTGGGTAAAACACCCATCACCACGAAGTCCATTATTCTGCTTGCAATTGCACTATACCTGCTGTTTTTCTTTACTGGCTGGGTGAAGCGTTTTCTGGCAGGTCGTATTTTTCCCCGATACGGAATCGAACCCGGCGTGGCACAGTCTATGGCCACCATTACCAGGTATTTACTTGTGGTAGTTGGTGCCATTATTATTTTTCAAACTTCGGGTATTGACCTGAGTGCACTGGGGATTATGATGGGAGCCTTGGGCATTGGTATAGGCTTTGGTCTGCAAAATGTGGCCAATAACTTTATCAGCGGGATCATTATTTTGTTTGAACGACCAGTAAAGATCGGTGACCGCATCGAGATTGACCAGCTGCAGGGAAACATAGTTGAGATTTCGGCCCGCTCAACTACAGTACTCACCAACGACAATATTTCGGTGATTGTCCCAAATTCCGACCTTGTCAGTCAACGTGTAATCAATTGGACCCACAACACCAAGAATGTTCGCCTGAACTTTCCGGTAGGTGTGTCCTACAAAGAGGATCCAAACCGTGTCAGGAAATTGCTGGTTGATATTGCCATGGCCAATCCGGGTGTGTTGCCTGAACCATCACCCGATGTGCTTTTCGATAATTTTGGAGACAGCAGCCTGAACTTTGTCCTAAGGGTTTGGACTGCTGAATACAGCAATACCCCCAATGTGCTGAAAAGTCAGTTATATTACGCAATTTTCGATGCCTTTAGGGAGCACCAAATCGAAATACCTTTCCCGCAACTCGACTTGCACGTGAAATCAGCTGCCAAAACTGAAGCACCAAAACCATTATAGTGATTGTTTAGACAATTTTTGTGTGCTACTGATTGCCAGAGAGAAAGAATATTTGTTCCCAAACTGAATATCATTATAGCGTCTGTACACCGGCAGAGAGAAGGACAAATTAACTCCCATGTTTTTTACAGGAATGAAGTTAATCTGAGGAACAAGCAAAACTATCTCCCCGCCCGAAGCATTAACAATCTGATTGTTTTCGCGTTTTGATTGTTCTCTTATCTCAGTCCTGAACTGCAAAATTCCCATTGCTTTGGAGTGAAAGGTATAGCTGCTTCCTGCCTGAAATGCATACACTGTTCCATACTGATAATCGAAAAACCTTGAAGAAATGCGCTGAGAGTACTCAATCATTGCGCTTCCAAGAATCTGCCAGGGAGCATATCTGAATCCTTTTGCCAGGGTGATGCCTCCATGATAGCGATAGCTGCCGGAAGATGGCTGTACATTGATGGGCAGTTTGACCTGAGCCACTTGCTGATCGAAAACACCAACAGGCAGCTTCATTCCTCCAGACAATCCAAGGTTGAACTTTTCAAATGGTTTTTGAATCAATTCATAACGCAGCATCAGATTCAGATCAGCCAGGCCATAACCTTCGCTTTTATTGATCATTGGATTCTTGTAGGATTCAAATTTCGACAGAAAATAGCCGATTTCAGCCTGAATGCCAAGCTGTTCGGTAATGTTATATAAAGCGGAAAATTCAAGATAATTGAAGCCTGAATTATCAAGATAGTTAATTTCAATCGGTTTGCTTTCCTGATAGTATGTATTGGAAAGGCTATGGCGATACAAAAGCGACACCCGAAGATTTTGTTTGCCAAGGGGTTGTGTGTCAAGCATCATGTTCAGGGGATTTCCTGCTGCACAGCACTGAGCTTGTAACTTATTAAGCCCTGCAATAAGCAGCAATCCGATCAGAAACAGATACGCTTTCATGGTTTAATCATATATGGCGTAACACGAATCTGGATGGTGTCTTCGGCATAACCTTGTTCATTAAAAACCCTGCATGTTATGGTGTTAAGGCCGATGCAGCATTGTCCTGCTGCATACTTAACCGATATGCCGCTTCCAAGTATATCGCCGTGATTGGCTTCCCACGAATAAGAAATGTTATTGCCTGTTGCATGAACTGTTAATGTTGTGGTGTCCCATGCCATAACTTCCTTAATTGTCGCCTCAAGACTAAGGATTTGTATATCTGGATTTAATTTGAGGTTTTCCTGGTTGTTTTTTTCACAGGAAGCCAATATGATACATCCTAAGACTGAGATGAGTTTTATTGTTGTTTTCATTAACCCTTATTTTTTTCTCGTGGCTTAAGCTGACACATGCAGCTGCCTGTCAGCCGCTCCTGCATATCAACAACAATGGGCAGGCCATCCCGCTCCCAATCAACAAAACCACCGGCCATAGAGACAATGTTGGTGAAACCAAGATTAATGAGCTTAATCAATACTTCTTTGCTGCGGAGCCCAACACAATCGCCCAGGATCAGAAAGCGGTCACGTGGCACAAGGTTAATGTGTTGGTCTATCTCAGTATAGGGCAGAAGCATGAGTTCTGGGACATCCGGTCGTTTGAATGCGCCTTCCCAATCGGGTCTCAGGTCAACCATTACTGCTCCTTGCAAGCAAAGTGGAAAAGCATTTCGCGGACTTATAAATCTTAGTCCCCATGATTCAAAACTGTTTTCAAAAAAGGATTGCTTGTCCATAAACACTTATTCTAAAACAAGGCTCCGTAAATTAATCCCGTAACAGTAGCCATAAGAACCACCAGTCCTACATAAACCAAGGTTTTCTGAGTTCCCATCACACCTCTGATCACGAGCATGTTTGGCAACGAGAGCGAAGGGCCGGCAAGCAACAAAGCCAATGCTGGCCCTTTGCCCATGCCGGCAGCGATAAGGCCTTGTAAAATAGGCACTTCAGTAAGTGTCGCGAAGTACATAAATGCACCAACTATTGAAGCAAATAAATTTGAAAAAACAGAGTTTCCGCCTACCAGTGCAACAATCCATTCGTTGGGGATAATGCCTGCAATTGCCGTGTCATCATGGGTCGAGCCCAACAAGAAGCCAGCTGTAACAACACCAATCGCCAGCAATGGCATAATCTGTTTGGTGAAATCCCAGCTTGAACGGGTCCATTCAGGATTGTCAGGATCATTTTTGTCCAGCAGGGTAATGATACTCAATCCGGCGATACCAACGATCATCGGCACCAGAGGAGAAGCGGCGATAACTCCTGATGCGCCAGTGACTGCGGCAACCAATGCTACATGCCACCATTTTATCCCGAGGATAAATATCAGGGAATAAACCAAAAAAAGTCCAAAAAAACCAGTGATATACCATTTGTAGAACCAAATGTAATACCATCCTCCGTCTGTAATCCCTTCACCAGGTTTGCCCCAGTTGGCAAAAACTAGGATAAGCACCAGGGTAAAAAAGTGAAATGATGTTTTCCACATTGGCCGTTTTTCGGCAACATCAGGGAAATTTATCTGGTCTGCACGCTTTTTTCTTTCTTCTTTGCGGTAAATCAGTGCCATCGCCGAGCCTATAACTACTGCAAATACTACAGCTCCGATGATGCGTGCGATTCCCATCTCAATACCCAGAATCCTGGCAGTCAGTATAATTGCCAGAATGTTGATTGCGGGGCCGGAGTATAAAAATGCCACAGCCGGACCCAAGCCTGCGCCACGTTTATGGATGCTCGAAAATAAGGGCAGTATGGTGCAGCTGCATACAGCGAGAATGGTGCCTGATACAGAGGCAACCGTGTAAGCAACCCACTTCCTGGCTTTGGCGCCAAAATACTTCATCACCGCTCCCTGACTCACAAATACCTGAATAACACCTGCAATAAAAAAAGCCGGAAGCAAGCACAGGATAACATGTTCGCGTGCATACCACCGACTAAGATCAAGTGTAGCCAAAAGGGCAGTATTAAATCTTTCGCTTTCGAGTGGAAGGAAGAATGCAGCTACAAAGATGACAATGATCCAGCCTAAAAACCTGGTTTCTTTTTTCCAGTCCATAGTTTAAGGAATAAAAAATATGGTAATGTAATAGACGCCAACAAGGATGAAAACAATTGCCACAACTTTTCTGAACCAATGTTCAAAGTTTTTCAGTTTGTTGTAAAAATTGCCGACCTCTGACATGGTAAAAGCCAGAAAATAGGCCAGTACAATAACCGGAAGGCCTGTTGCAACAGCAAAAACAAGGGGAAGAAACAGACCAGAGGGACTGGCAATGCTAATCGGGATCAACATGCCAAAATAGAGCACCCCGCTATATGGGCAAAAGGCAAGAGCAAAAACAATTCCCAACAGAAGAACCCTCCAGAATCCGCGCTTTTCTGAACGTTCCATGCTACCGGTTAATGAGGACAGTCCCGGAAAATTAAAACGGAACACATCAAGCATGAAAATGCCGATGATGAGCAGGAGAGGCCCCAGTAACCTTTCACCCCATGTTTGAAAGAATCCGGCAATATGAAAAGTACTGGCACCAAAATAGAGTATCAAGCCCAGGCCAGTATAGGTAACAGCCCTTCCAAGCGTGTAAATCAAGCCATTATAAAACACCTTTCGCCTGTTGTCAATATCCTTGCTGATGAAAGCAATGGCTGTGATATTTGTTGCCAGAGGACATGGACTGATGGCTGTCATAAGTCCCAGCAGCAGGGCAGTCAGAAATGGCATGGAGGTGCTGTCGAGGATACTTTGAAGGAAATCCATATTGAATCGTTATAAACAGAGTAAAATAAAAACGCTTATCTTGTTGGTCATTGCTTCAGGTTTTCCCTTATGGCCTTTGCCAATGTTGCCCTGAACTCTTCAGGCTTGGTGCGTGCCGTGGCAAAACCCTCTTTTGTAAGATCGGTATTTTTAGCAGTTGTATTGTTGATTATAAAAAGGCCTGATCCCCAAACCTCGTATTTATCTACGAAAGCTTTATTTTCTTTCAGGTCAATATTAACTGCATGAAACACAATCTTGCCATCCGAAACTTCTTTGCTGAATTCTTTTTCGAGGGTTTCTTTTGTCTGGGTTTCAATCGCCTTACATCCTGCACAGCGGTTGGTGCTGTGTGTGTAATAAATGTCGAGTACATTCTTTTTTGTTGGGGATTGTGCGCTGGTTTCACCTGGCATTGCCACCACCATAAGGGCTATTACACCCAAAAAAATTACTAATCTTTTCATGGTTAATGTTGTTGATTAATTTAAATATTTATTTGGTAATCAATTCTTTCAGTTCGCTTGTTGATGGAAGCCTGCCACTCATAACCACCTTGCCATCAATTACAAGGCCTGGTGTGCGCATGATGCCATAGCCCATGATATCTACAATGTCCTCCACTTTGCTGATGTCGGCTTCGACAGAATTGTCGCTTACGGTTTTTCTGACAGCCTCTTCCAACTGTTTACATTTCGGGCAGCCTGTGCCCAGAATTTTGATGTCTTTTTTCATAGTACAATAGGTAATTATATTTTACACAATCTTGTTTTAAACAGGTTATTATACATATTGCGTGCCAGTTCCCAGTTGTCCTGATTGAGGCAATATTTTATCCGGGGTGAGGTTAGTTCTCCCTGAATAAGCCCTGAATCTTTAAGTTCTTTCAGGTGTTGCGATAAAGTTGACCGTGCTATCGGCAGGTCTTCGGCCATGTCTCCACTGTAGCAGCAACTTTGCTGCGAAAGCAGTTCCAGAATCATGATTCTGGCCGGATGACCCATAGCTTTTGCAATGCGCGCCAGCCTGATATGCTGATCGGTATAAGTGAGGGTTGCTTCCATTTCTTTACGTATTTCGTAAAAATACGAAACAAAGGTACATACTTACTTATTGGTGAGTAATTATAGAGCCGGATTTTATCTTACATACAACAAATTTAGAATGATTCTAAATATTAAATCTTGTATGAATCAGATTATCAACACTGTAGTTTATGTTGTTGTATGTTGCGTTGTGCTAAGTTGATTGCTCTTATTAGTGCTGAAGATGTGTGACTGAATTTATAGTGACTGACGGATACGCGTGCAGGCAAATTTTAGAGCACAGGTGCTTAATCCTGTATTTGGTGAACTTATAAAATGTATATTTACTTAATAAAACAGGATAACCAGTGTGTGGGATTTTTCAGGATGCTTCAGGGCTGTTGTTTTATTAGCGTGACGTAAATAAAGTATTGTATTACAGTAGTATCAGAATAAATAGTAACACTGAATGGGTTACAGTATTTGGGGGTTAAAGTTCAACAGGAATGAGATGTCAGGCGCATTTGGTGATCTGGGCACAGATTTGCCCCTGATCGTTGCCATGCTGGCTGTTACTGATCTCAACGCTGCAAGTATCCTGATTATTTTTGGAATCATGCAGTTAATCACTGCATTGGTCTATCGTTTGCCTATGCCCGTTCAGCCACTAAAAGCGGTTGCGCTGATTGTAATTACACAAAAAGTTTCGGGTGCTGTAATTTTTGGCGGAGGGCTTGCTATTGGATTAACCATGCTCATTTTGACTGTTACCGGCTTGCTTGCCTATATGAACAGGGTCATTCCCAAAACTGTTATCAGAGGCATTCAGTTTGGACTTGGAATGCAATTATGCCTGTTGTCACTCAAGGACTACATTCCTGACGATTTCATTCAGGGCTACATACTTGCATTGGCTGCCTTTGCGCTGGGGTTAGTGTTTATTGGCAATAAAAAAGTGCCTCCGGCATTGATCATTATATTATTGGGTATTCTTTATTCAGTTGTCTTTAATTTTTCAGTGTTCGGGCTATTTGCTTTTCAGCTACCTGCCTACACAATGCCGGAAATTACGCTGGAGCATGTTGTTACCGGATTTGTTTTGCTCGCGCTGCCTCAGATACCTCTTTCATTGGGTAATTCCGTTTTTGCAACCAATCAGCTGATTAAAGACTATTTCCCTGAAAGGAAAGTGTCTGTTGGCAAAATTGGGCTCACCTATTCCATAATGAATATCGCCGGGTCATTTTTTGGAGGCTTGCCTGCATGTCATGGTTCAGGGGGTATTGCCGGACACTACACTTTTGGCGGTCGAACCGGAGGCTCAACCTTCATTTATGGTTTGTTCTATATTTTTCTCGGGCTGTTTATCGGCCACCAGCCTCAGGCTATCCTCAGTGTTTTTCCAAAACCCATTTTAGGAGTGATACTTCTGTTTGAAGGTATCGCATTAATGCTGCTGTTAAAAGATATCATCACTGACCGAAGGAGTTTCTTTATTGCTCTGGTAGTTGGGTTGTTGGCAAATGGATTGCCATACGGCTATCTGGCTGGAATTGTGGTAGGTACGATTTTGTTTTATTTGCCAAAGACCTGGCTCAGCAAG